>Ga0209652_1000790_pt1 | contig 26656 bp, 27 predicted proteins | sample SaaInl74LU_5_DNA_FD_184641 | JGI IMG/M metagenome (GOLD analysis project Ga0209652, IMG submission 184641) | Marine microbial communities from expanding oxygen minimum zones in the Saanich Inlet - ESP_74LU_5_DNA (SPAdes) (version 2) | ecosystem: Environmental > Aquatic > Marine > Intertidal zone... | reverse complement strand
CCTACGGAATTTGGTGATTTTCAATTACATACATTCAAAGATGTGATTGATGAACAGATCCACTATGCATTAGTGAAAGGCGACATTGATCCAACTGATCCGGCGTTAGTCCGCGTGCATCTACACAATACATTTTCTGATTTACTCGGTTCTACTCGCGGTGTGAATCGTTCGATGAACCTACCTAAAGCAATGCAACGTATTGGTGAAGAAGGCGGCGTATTAGTATTGTTGGGTGCTAAAGAAAACATTGAGCAACAAGTCCAACAGTTTGCCGCCGAAGATCGCGGTGATGTCGCTGCGGGTAAAACGTGGGAAGGCTCATCACGTACTGTGGGTGTGGGCAGTCAAATACTGGTGTCTTTAGGCGTGAAGAAAATGAAGTTATTATCTAAACCAGTGAAATATTCAGGTCTCTCTGGTTATGGTTTAGAGGTTGTCGAATACATTAGTTAATACTAAGGTATCGCTTGGTTTTTATGATATACTTTGCACCGAAAATTTTATAGTGTTGTAATTTTTAGCATTTAAGGAACCCTGATATGCAAATCATCGAAGGTAATATGCGTGCTACTGGCAAAAAATTTGCCATTGTCGTATCTCGTTTTAATAGCTTTGTAGTAGAGAGCCTATTAGAAGGCGCAGTGGATACACTCGATCGCCAAGGTGAAGTAAACGGTGATGATATCACTGTAGTGCGTGTACCAGGTGCTTATGAGTTGCCAATTGCGGCACAAAAGATCGCTCAATCAGGTAAATTTGATGCGATTATTGCATTAGGTGCTGTAATTCGTGGCGGAACACCTCATTTTGACTTCGTTGCTGGTGAATGCAACAAAGGCCTAGCACAAGTATCACTAGAGCATAACATTCCAGTATCATTTGGCGTCATTACCACAGATTCGATTGAGCAAGCTATTGAGCGTTCAGGAACTAAAGCGGGTAATAAAGGCGCAGAAGCTGCAATGGGAGCCCTTGAAATGGTTAACGTTATGGCAGCCATTGATGAGGCTATTGCGTGAGTGAAGCAAAAATGAAACCTGCTGCGCGCCGTAAAGCGCGCGAGTTAGCCTTACAAGGTATTTACTCGTGGCAGATGAATGGCAACACCATTGAAAGTGTTGAGTTACACCTTGCAACAACCAATGATATGTCAAAAATTGACCTTGCATTCTTCCAAGAGTTACTTCGTGATACTGCCAAAAAAGTGGTTGAATTAGATGTGGCTATTAAGCCATATTTAGGTCGCTTACCGGAAGAACTTGATCCTATTGAGAAAGCGATTCTTAGATTGGCAACGTTAGAACTAACACAGCGTATCGATGTGCCTTATAAGGTCGTCATTAATGAAGCGATCGAACTAGCGAAATCATTTGGTGCTGAAGAAAGTCATAAATTTGTCAATGGTGTACTAGATAAAGCGGTTAAAACACTCCGTAGACACGAGCTTTCTTAATCAATTAAACAGGCAGACGTGATCTACCGATGAAAGAGTTCAGTATTATTGAGCGGTTTTTTACCGCTCAAACCCAACCGCGACAAGACGTCATGATTGGAGTAGGGGATGATTGTGCTATCACGACTGTTCCCACCAACCAATCTTTAGCGACAACAACAGATACGCTCGTGGCAGGTACCCATTTCTTACATGGGACACACCCAAGTGATATTGCCCATAAAGCACTCGCTGTAAACCTTAGTGACTTAGCAGCCGTTGGCGCTGTACCTGCCTGGATTAATTTAGCCTTATCATTAGAAGAAATTGATGAAGATTGGCTCGATGATTTTTCTGATACCTTAGCGCGCTTATGCGAATATTATGGGATTAACCTTATTGGTGGCGATACGACAAAAGGTCCGTTGAGTATCACTATTACTGCTCAAGGCTTTGTACCACCGGAAAGTGTCGCGACACGCTCTGGTGCTAATCGAGGTGATTTAATTTATGTCACAGGGACACTCGGTGATGCCGGCGCTGGATTAGATACGCTATTAGGTAAGTTAGACTGTTATGCGGTTGCTGATTTATCTCATCAAGAGCAAGCGTCTGCTGAAGCGTTTTTGCGATCACGTCATCATCGTCCTACGCCACGATTATTAGCTGGTACAGCTTTAAGAAGAACGATTAGCAGTTGCATAGATATTTCGGATGGATTATTGGGAGATATTCAGCATATTATGAAAGCGTCACAATGTGGTGCAATAATTCATGTTGATAAGTTACCTATATCTGAACATTTAGCGAAAGTTGTCTCGCCCGAACAGGCGATGACGTATGCGTTAAGTAGTGGTGATGACTATGAACTTTGCTTTACATTGCCAGAACATAATGTCTCCGAGTTGGAAACCTTGTTAAACTCGTCTAATATAAATTTTACCTGTGTTGGGCAAATGGTCGGGGGTAATGAACTCTCGTTAATGCATCATAATATGCCTTACACTGCAGTATCTGAAGCATTTGAACACCAGTTTATTGTTCAAGCTTCATCAACTCAATCTTAACTCTACACCTAAAGGTGCACGCCCTATGGATCCTGAATTACGAGCTCGCCTGCGATTAACTAATCCCATTCATTTTTTGGCGTTGGGTTTCGGTTCAGGTTTAATCCCAAAAGCACCAGGCACCTTTGGTTCAATGGCCGCATTACCGCTGATTTTTGTTTGTAGCCTGTTGAGTTTACCTATTTATTTCACAATGACTGTTATCGCCTGTGTGCTGGGCATTTATATCTGCGGCAAAACCGCTGAAGATATGCAAGTTCATGATCATGGGGCGATTGTGTGGGATGAAATTGCAGGGATGTTGTGTGTGTTTATAGCCATTCCTTTAAGCTGGGATACGGCATTAATCGGGTTTATATTATTTCGCTGGCTGGATATTCAAAAACCATTGTTGATTGGTTGGATAGATAAGCGTTTTACCGATGGGCTAGGGATCATGTTAGATGATATCGTAGCAGGCCTGATTGCCTGTGGCCTGCTTCATTTATACATCTATTTCATTTAAACGTTAAATCTTAGCTAAACGCGCTTTAACTTGATTAACAATACCGGCAGCGTCAATCTGCAGTTGCGCATACATTTGAGCTTGAGTCGCTTGCATTATAAACTCATCGGGTAAACCACATTGCAGTAATTTGACATCAATGTCATTAGCCAATATAAACTCGGCGACTTCGCTTCCCGCGCCACCTTTGATTGCGCCATCTTCGATAGTCACAAATAAGTCATGCTCTGTCGCAGCTGAAATCAATGCTTGTTGGTCAAGCGGTTTTACAAAACGCATATCAATGAGTGTTGCATTGAGTATTTCAGCAGCTTGTTTAGCTTCAGGTAACAAGGTACCAAAGTTTAAAATGGCAACACGCTGGGTAGTCGCACTTGAAGTATTGAGTGTACGTGAGACGCCAATTGCTAAAGCGGTCATTTGTGGCTCAATAGGGACTCCCTCTCCACCACCTCGAGGATAACGAACCGCGGCAGGCTGGTTTAATTGATGGCCCGTGTAAAGCATTTGTCGACATTCATTTTCATCACCCGGTGTCATAATGACCATATTAGGAATACAGCGTAGATAACTAATATCAAAAGCACCCTGATGTGTAGGACCATCAGCCCCGACGATCCCTGCACGATCAATCGCGAATAATACGGGTAAATTTTGGATAGCAACATCATGAATCAATTGATCATATGCTCGCTGTAGGAAGGTTGAATAAATTGCGACGACAGGTTTTAAGCCACGGATAGCCATCCCTGCAGCTAATGTTACTGCATGTTGTTCGGCAATGGCCACATCAAAATATTGTTCAGGATAGTCTTTGGAAAACTTAACCATTCCCGAGCCTTCACGCATAGCCGGGGTAATGGCATTGAGTAAAGGATCTTGCGCGGCCATATCACATAGCCAATCACCAAAAATATCTGAATAAGAGGGCGAACTTGGTGCTGATTTAGGCAAGGTTGCTTCTTCAGGATTAAATTTAGGTACGGCATGAAATTTAATCGGATCGTTCTCAGCAACGGTGTAGCCTTTCCCTTTTTTAGTCACGACATGCAAAATCTGAGGACCCGATATATTACGCATATTCTTGAGCGTATCCACCATGCCTTTCACATCATGACCATCAATAGGACCGATATAATTAAACCCTAATTCTTCAAAGATGGTACCAGGGACAACCATACCTTTGATATGTTCTTCCGCTTTTGAGGCGAATTCTTTAAGAGGCGGTACCGTGGATAGGACTTTTTTACTGCCATCACGAATAGTGTTGTAAAAATTGCCGGTTAATAAACGTGCTAAATGAGAATTTAACGCACCGACATTTTCCGAAATTGACATTTCATTATCATTTAAGACCACCACGAGATCTTTAGCAATATCACCACCATGATTAAGTGCTTCGAAGGCAAGACCTGCGGTTAAGGCACCATCACCAATCACAGCTACCGTTTTACGCCCTAGTCCTTCTTTATCGGCAGCAATAGCCATACCGACGGCTGCACTAATAGAAGTAGAGGAATGCCCTACTGCAAATGTATCGTACTGACTTTCTGGAGGCCATGGAAAAGGATGTAATCCGCCTTGCTGACGAATGGTCGTCATCCGCTCACGTCGGTCGGTTAGAATTTTATGTGGATAAGCTTGGTGGCCTACATCCCAGATAAGTTGGTCAACAGGGGTATTATAGACATAATGTAATGCTACAGTGAGCTCAACTGTACCTAAACCTGAGGCAAAGTGACCACTGGATTGGCTAACACTAGATAGTAAAAATTGACGAAGTTCATCTGCAACCTGAGGAAGCTTATCTTTGGGTAACGTCCGTAATTCCTCTGGAGTATTTGCCAAAGCCAGAGTCGGGTAATGTGCTAAATCCAATGACATATATTAAAAAGGCTCTGTAGGTTAGTGGTTGCGCTTGACCAAAAAGGCGGCGAACTCGTTTAATTGTGCGGTATTGTAAGGTAATTGGTCCGATGATTGAAGTGCTTGCGTATACAATCTATCTAAATAATCCTGAGACGCTTGTAAACCAAGTAGTGCTGGGAATGTCGATTTGTTTAAATCTTGGTCTGATCCACTCGGTTTTCCTAAGGTATCACTGTCACTGGTGATATCTAGAATATCGTCTTGTACTTGGAATGCTAAACCCAAACTTCGACTAAAGGTGTGCAATAATGCTTGATGCTCTACATTCAGAGACGGCACTAATGCAATGACCATATCCACACAGGCACCTAGTAATGCGCCGGTTTTGAGTCGATGAAGTTGAGTTAACGTCTCCAAATCGATATCTTGGTTGGTAAAGTGTAAATCGATCGCTTGACCGCCACACATGCCCTCATAGCCTGACGCTTTGGCTAAGATCTGAATGACCGCCACCTTTTCGCTTGCGCTCAAAACAGGATGTTGAGCTAAATGCTCAAATGCAAGGCTCTGCAAAGCATCACCCACTAATATAGCGGTACCGGGTGTATATTGAATGTGACATGTCGGCATACCTCTTCGTAGATCATCATCATCCATGTCGGGTAAATCGTCATGCACTAATGAATACGCATGAATACATTCGATTGCCACCATCAGGGGCGCTAATTTTTCTTTGGATACGCCTAATACATCGCCCACCAGACTTATCAATAGTGGGCGCATGCGTTTCCCTTGGCCTAATAGGGCGTATTCCATTGCCGCTAATAAGTCACATGGTAAAGTAGGGTAGTGCCTGAGAGATTGACTCAATAATGTCTGAGTGTCACTTACGACCTGAGCGTGGTATTGCTTAAAATCCATAATCAGCGTCGTCTTCGTCCTTAGTCATGGGTTTTAGCGTCGCATTATCTTTGGTTAATATACTGACTTTTTGTTCAGCATCTTTGAGATAGGTTTGACATGCACGCGCGAGTACAATGCCATTTTGAAATTTCGCTAACGCAACATCGAGGGACAGTTCTCCACGTTCCATTTCTTGGACAAGCTGTTCAAGCTGCTGCATTGATTGTTCAAAATTAGGAAGGTCTTTATCAGGTGCTTGGTCTTGTGCCATTGACGACTCACTTTGTTAACGTTTGCTCATCTTAATGCCTAAGATAATATCGTAAATGGTGAAAAAAAGCATAGTAATCTTACTAATCATTGTGACTATTAGTGAGTTTTGCACTCTTTAATTAAAAAGTGCACTTTATCGGATGATAAAATGCACTTCACAATGAACGTTATTATCTAGGATCGAGATGATCGCGACACACATTACCTGAAAGTTAAATCCTCGGTATGTGCCGTTCGGCCTAAAACTAATTGTACCGTTGAGATGGAGCGCTCTCTAAAGCCTCCTTCACAATAATTTAAGTAGTATTGCCACATCCGAGAAAAACGTTCGTCGTAGCCGTTTTCTTGAAGTGCTTCGACATTATCAAAGAAACGATCATGCCAATGAGATAACGTTTGCGCATAATCTAAACCGATATCATGTAAATCACGAATGCTAAGATCAGTGTATTTTTTGATACAACGATTAATGACATATTGTGAGGGTAAAAAACCGCCAGGGAAGATATATTTTTGAATAAAATCCACCCCGTTACTGTAACTGGCATAGCGACGATCATCAATCGTGATCGCTTGCAGTACCATGAGCCCTTCTGGTTTTAATAAAGACGTGCATTTTTCAAAGAAATTACGTAAATACGATTTACCTACTGCCTCTATCATTTCAATAGACACGAGCTTATCGTAAGTCCCTTCTAAGGTACGGTAGTCTTGTTTTAATAAGGTGATTTTATCTTCCAAGCCTTCTTTGGCGACCCATTCTTGCGCCCAAGCATATTGCTCGTCAGATATGGTAGTTGTCGTGACGTGACAACCATAATGCTTAGCTGCATACACGGCTAAGCCACCCCAACCAGTGCCAATCTCCATTAAATGGTCAGTGGGTTTGAGTTGCAGTTTTTCACAAATTTCTTTGAGTTTATTTTGCTGAGCTTCTGCTAAATCGGCTTCTGGGTGAGGATATACTGCTGCAGAATACATCATACTCTCATCTAAGAAATGGGTATAAAGCTGGTTACCTAGATCGTAATGCGCTTGAATATTTTTACGCGCCTGTGCAACAGAATTACGATTAAAGAAATGCTGGATCTTATTAATAGGGAAAGTGAGCCATGCAAAACGTTTTTCCCATTTATCTAAGGTCGGTAAATTACGAGCAAATATGCGAATTACGTTGGTTAAATTTGGTGTGTTCCACATACCGTCCATATAAGTTTCACCGCTGGCGACACTGCCACCGAATAATAAGTGACGATACGCTTTTTTATCCAATATATTGACTTCAGCTTGTAATTCGCTATTCATATCACCGAATTGAGCGACCATGACCCCATTTTCTTTGAGGGTCATACACCCTTGTGGTAATTTTTTGAGGACATTGATAAATGCACGTTTGCACCATTTATCTATGAATGCGCCCTCTTCATGTTTAATTATTGCTTGTTCTGCTTGAGACATACTTATGCTTCCTCAGATTGCGTAATGGGTTTGGAGTGGCCATAAAAAGGAGTACGTTTTATAAATAGCTTTAACGCCTCCCAATAAATGCCACCAACCGTTTTTAACGTCATACTTGGTATACGTCGTTTCGCGATAGATAGATTAGCTTGGTTTAATGGCTGACGATATAAATCAATACTCGCGACCATATGTTTAATTTCTTTGTGGCACGTTAATGATAACTGGATGGCATCATTGGGTTGTGGGATATGCCATTGATATTGCATATCCATGGGATTAAAAGGCGAAACATGAAATGCTTTGGGCGTATCTTCCTGAGCACTTAAATCAACCAAATAATAATGTCGTTCATGCCAGGGTGTATTGCTGACTTCCGCAAGCATGAAGGTATATTGTTGTGATTGGGGATCTTGGATGTAGTAAAAATTAACAGGGCTAAAGTACAGGTTCAGCATCCTTGTTTGCCCGAGAAAATACACATCACCTATGATTTCTTTCGCAATGGGGGTCGGCAAGGTTAAACGTAACTCGTTAGCTTTGTGTAGCACTTCTTCTTCGAGCGATAAGTTCTGTTCGTTAAGGTAATCGGTGCGACGAAATTCTAATAGCCCTTTGGTATTAAGGTTAAAACCCGGGATCTCAGATAATGCCCGAAGCTCTTTGAGCTTGAGCCAAAACAAATAAATATCATATTTAAATTCATGACGCGTCGGGGTAAAGCGCTTATGCATCACAGAGCCTTGGTAAATCGCACTTTCTAGCGATGTTTTGTGCGGCTGAATGTTGGCTTGGTTCAAAGCGTCGCTCCAAAACGTTCACAGACATCTAACGCGCTACGAACTCCGTCTTCATGGAATCCGTTATACCAATAAGCCCCACAAAAATGCAGATTATCTTGGCCACAAATACGTTCACGCTCACCTTGCGCTTTGACCATATCTGGGCTGAATTGCGGGTGGGCATAATGAAAGGTATTAATGATTTTAGCAGGATCAATTTCAGCGGTATTATTCAAGGTCACACAAAACGTATGCTCAGTTTGTAAGCGCTGTAGGATATTCATATTATAGGTGACTGAAGCAGGTTGTAATGCTTCATTAGCATCCCCTTTGATCAAATAATTCCAGCTGGCCCAGGCGAGTTTACGTTCAGGTAATACATTCACGTCTGTATGCAGCACGACTTCATTCATTGCATATTCGATATTACCTAATACTTGGTGATGTGCTTGAGTGGGTTCATGTAGCATCGCTAAAGCTTGATCAGAATGGCAAGCAAAAATAACCTCATCAAAATCAGCTGATTGGGTGTTATCTGCCGCGCCAAATGTAACCGAGTAACCTGTGCTATCCGTTAATTTTGAGACGCGTTGCACGGGAGCGTTGAGTTTAATTTGCTCAGCAAATGACTGGGTCAAGGGGGCAATATACTCACGCGAACCACCAATGATGGTATACCACTGTGGGCGGTCAGTGATATTTAATAATCCATGGTTATTGAAAAACTGTAAGAAAAACGTCAATGGGAATGACTTGGAATCTTCAACGGACATTGACCATATTGCTGCGCACATTGGCAAAATATAGTTTTGACTAAAATCATCACTTAAGTTGTGATGCTTAATGTAATCAAATAAGGTCATGCCTGCTTTAGCATGTGTTTGTGCGTCTTCGGATTTACATAATTTATTGAACTTTAAAATGTCTAAGACAATGCGCCAAAATCTTGGACGCAATAAATTTCTGCGTTGCGCGAATAAGGAATTGAGTGTGTTGCCATTATATTCTAATTTGGCGGCACGATTTTTCACACTAAAACTCATTTCGGTAGGCTGAGCATTCACTCCGATCAGACTCATGAGCTTATTAAAATTGGGGTAGGTCCAATCATTAAAGACAATAAAACCGGTGTCAATCGCATAATGCACGTCGTCGATATACACATCTTTTGTTGCAGTATGGCCGCCGATGTAGTCGTTTGCTTCAAACACGGTAATGTCGTGGTCTTTGTTGAGTAAATATCCGCATGTCAGGCCGGAAATACCGCTTCCAATAATCGCAATACGCTTTTTCATGAATCTCTCTTTTGTTGTTCAACTGGTGCGGCGGGAGGTTGCCGCATCGAAAGGCATAACTTGTGTTGTATAAATTCAGGTAGTGCATCTAAGCAACGCAATAGTAAACTGAAACGAGTTGGGAAATAGACACTAGCTTGGCGGCTGGCTAATCCATTTAAAATATCCTGAGCCGCTTCTTCAACCTCGATACTCATAGGCATAGGGAAATCATTTTTATCCGTCAGTGGCGTCTTAACAAACCCAGGTGATATGGTTTGGACTTGGATACCTTTTGCGGCGAAATCAACAGCAAAACTTTTGGCCATATAATGCAATGCGGCTTTACTCGCACCATAAGCTTGGCTTCTGGCAAAGGGTAATAGGCGCGCAAGGCTATCGACAAATACCAGTTTATTACCTGCGACTAATTTAGGGCTGAGAGCTTCGATAACATTGACGACCCCAAAGACATTCGCATCAAACACGCGTTGAAACATCGCCGCGTCGATTGCATCCACATCGACATATTCACAAGTACCAGCATTGAGCAACACGATATCGCACTCAACTTCGGCTAAAGCTGTTTTAGTTGCTTGCAAATCGGTGACATCAAATTGGCAGGTCGATATATTGGGTTGTTGTTCAAGTATTGCTAATTTGTCTTTATTACGGCCGCAAGCAATCACAACATAGCCATTTTTTGCTGCTAATAATGCGACAGCTTCACCAATACCCGAGGTCGCACCGGTCACTAATAAACGCTTCATGCGCGCATACCCGATTTGATTTTGTTCACCACCCATTTTAAGAGTGGGACATGTTCATAAACCATTTGCCCCATGTCGTAATAATCTTGGTGAAAATAGATTTTGTCATCACGAATTTTAAGTAAGGTAATGCCATCGACATGTATGAGATTACCCCTATTTAGTTTAGGAGTGGCAAAAGACATCGTCCAGGTGACCGTAAAAGATGTGTCTTGGAGAGGTTCTGGTGTTTTATGAGGTAATATTTGATGAATAACGAAGTTAGATGAAGTGGCACCAGTTAATAAGTTATCAAAGTAATTATGCAGTGTATGCAAACCATGATGGGTACCCACAGGATCAATCAAAGTGATATCTTCACTATAAATATCAGGGAGTTGAGAGATATTGTCTGGTGATAGTTCTTGGTAGAATGTTGTAAAACGTTCAATCGCAGTCATACATACTTATATTGAGATAATAATTAATATATTTACATCTATCTATAATAGACGGATCAACAAAAAATTACTCAATTATTTTTAAACTTTAGTCTAGTTCGCATCGTATATTCATGGGTGTGATATTAATTAGGCATTTTTATTGTGGTTACCTTACCTCTTTTTCCATTATCTGCGCATGTTCTTCCCGGCGGAAGAATGTCGTTACGCATATTTGAACCTCGCTATACTCGTATGGTGAAAGAAGCATGTGCTTCTGAATCAGGATTTGTCATTTGCATGTTAAATGCAAAAGGCGATAAGACGACAAACGAGCATATCCATTCGATTGGCACCTATGTCAGTGTGGTTGATTTTAATATGCTGGATGATGGTTTGTTAGGGATTACGGTGGAAGGCGTAAAATGTGTCTCAATTAGCAATATTCGAATCGAAAAAGATGAGTTACGCATTGCTGATTGTGAGATTATTTCGCCATGGCAATTTAATCTTGAGAAAGATGCCTTGTTCCCAATGGATATAAAACTCAAAGAGATTTTTGACAAATACCCTGAGGTCAATAATTTATATCAAGAAACCCGGTTTGATGACCCAATATGGGTAATTAATCGATGGCTGGAACTCCTCCCTGTTGATGCGGCACAAAAGCAAGCATTTCTAGCTGAAAGTGATTGCTCCAAAATTGTACAATACCTAACAAAACTGGTAGAGTAATTTATGATCTTAATAATATTCACACCGTATAAATAATAAACGTTAATAAGGTAGTGAATATGCTCGTTGGAATTTCTTTGGAAAACAAATTTACGAACACCAGCAAGCCAAAAGACTGCGCAGAAGAGATGTCAGCACTCCTAATGGAAGTTGCTGCAGAGCGTTGTAAACGTTCTTATGCCAAAGTATTTGGATATTTTGCACCTCGTCTACGTTCATATGCCTTGAAACAAATGGGCAATGAAGCGTTAGCGATGGAGTTAGTCCAAGATACCATGACGAATGTGTGGCAAAAAGCACATTTGTTCAATTCAGAAAAGGGTTCCCCGTCAACATGGATTTTTACCATCGCCCGTAATATCCGTTTTGATATGTTACGAAAATTGCAAAATCGAAAAGAAGATATTTGTTCTGATGATTTGTGGCCTGTTTTATGTGAACAGACACCCGATCAAAATGAAGTCTCCTTAGATCAGCAAGTAACGTTAGAACAAGTAGGCCAGCTGTTTAACAAATTACCTGATAAACAAAAGGCCGTGATTGAAGCCATCTATATTGATGGAAAGTCGCAGCAAGAAGTTGCAGATCAACTTACTATTCCGTTAGGAACAGTAAAAAGTAGGACTCGATTAGCACTGCAGCGATTAAAGGATATGTTAGAAGACCATGATTAATTACCACCCAACTGACAAGCAACTACGTCAGTTTGCTGAAGGCAATATTTCTTCAGCGTTAGCGTTAGTTGCAGCTGCTCACTGTGATGTTTGTTCCAAATGCCAAGCTAAAGTCGATGATGTTAATCTAGAATTGGCAAGTGATATCGAGAATATTAAAGCGCATACATTTAGCGACCCAGCGTTTGATAAAATGTTAGCGAGTATCACACAATTACCTGTATTAGATGCACCGGTACAAAAATCTCCGCGCATTGAGTTGGATGGTCGTTTTTTTGATGTCCCTAGACCATTGCAACGTTTTGTGAAAAAGACTGGAAATTGGTCAAAGCTGTTAGGTAAAGTGTGGCAAGCGCCTGTTGATTTAGGTGAAGCAGGGATGGCCCATTTTATTTATATGGAAAAAGGGGGGCGTGTTCCTGAGCATACGCACCGAGGTACTGAATTTACCCTAGTGGTGAATGGTGAGTTTTCTGACGGTCTCGCTGATTATGATTCAGGGGATTTGATTGTGATGGATGATGAGCATATCCATTCGCCGCATTCAAATGCAGATGATGGTTGTTTAGTGTTCTCGATTGTCGATAAACCATTGCATTTCACATCAGGAATTGCACGATTACTAAATCCATTTAGTCACTTATTTTTTAAATAAGTCCAAATGTAGTCAAAAAAAACGCGTTAAACTAAATTAGTTAACGCGTTTTGTTTGGTCGTTAAGATAGTATATCTGAACTTATATTAACAACTTATAAAATAAACTCACTTTCTGGGTAGTTAAGTTTCAAAATTTTAATCGCATTCGCTTTTAGTTGATCCAGACCTAACTGGTCATAGCATGACACCATGATTTCTAAAGCTTCTTGAACCATGCCTGTATCGGGATAGTATTCTAATACATACTGACCACGGTTAGCGGCTGCTACGTAAGCTTCTCGACGCATGTAGAAACGCGCAATAGCGATTTCATATTTAGCTAATCTAGTTTTAATATAAACCATGCGTTTTTGTGCATCGGTGGCATATTTACTTTCTGGAAACGTATCTAATAACTGTCTAAAGTCATTAAATGCTTCACGTGATGCAGAAGGATCACGATCTGAGCGATCAATATTAAATAATGATTGGAATAAATTATCATCCATTTCCATATTCGTTAAACCGCGCATGAAATACGCATAATCAATATCTTTATGATTTGGGTTTAAACGGATGAAACGATCAATGGTCGCTAAAGCTTGTGCACTGTCGCCGCTTTTGTAATAACTATAAATTAAATCCAGTTGAACTTGGTGTGATAGTTCACCAAATGGGTAGCGAGAATCTAAATCGCTCAATATTTCAGCAGCTCCACCAAAATTACCATTCTCCATGGCTGTTTTAGCTTTGGCATAGATAGCCTGAGGGCCTCGTAATTCGACCTCTTCGATTGCTTTTTCTGGCGCTGAGCTACAACCGCCTAACGCGATTAAACCAATTAAGCTCAGGGCGTATAATCTTATTTTCATCAACGAAGTAACCTTTATTATTGATTGTCTGGTGTATACAACTCGTATTATTGCACACCTTTGTGTGGAAACTGATATAATTGTATTTTATTTATCACAGTTTTTCTAAATTAATCACTTTATGTCTCAATCTCAGTCTCAGCAACAAACTATTTCGCTCACCGGTATTGTCGATCAAACTCAATTTGATAAACGATTAGATCAGGTATTAGCCGATTTGTTCCCCGAATATTCGCGCAGTAAGTTAAAAGAATGGATCTTAGCGGGTTTTGTTAAGGTCGATGATGAAGTGGTCACTGTCGCACGTCAAAAAATGCAAGGTGATGAACAAATTGATATTCATGCTGTGATAGCCGTGCAAGTATTGAACACGCCGCAAAATATCGAATTGGATATTGTATTTGAAGATGAACATGTATTGGTGATTAATAAACCGGCAGGCTTAGTCGTTCACCCTGGCGCCGGAAATGCAGATGGTACAGTGCTAAATGCGTTGTTGGCGCATCATCCTGAGATTGAAAATATTCCGCGTGCTGGGATTGTGCATCGCCTTGATAAAGATACAACGGGTTTAATGGTCGTTGCCAAAACCCTCATTGCACAAACATACCTGGTGGAACAATTACAAACCCGAGTCATGAGTCGTGAATATGAAGCATTAGTCATGGGCACTATGGTGGCCGGTGGCTTTGTAGATGAGCCAATTGGTCGTCATCCGACGAAACGCACATCAATGGCTGTTAGAGCAACGGGCAAAGAAGCGACAACGCATTATCGTATTAAAGAAAAATTCCGAGCTCATACTCACCTGCGTCTAAAATTAGAAAGTGGCCGTACCCACCAAATTCGTGTGCATATGGCACATATCCGTCACCCTTTGGTGGGTGATCAGTTATATGGGGGACGCCCACGCATGCCTAAAGCCGCTAGTGAAGCATTTATGCAAGCTTTGCGTAACTTTAAACGTCAAGCGCTACATGCGGCACAGCTTTCTTTTGCACATCCAATTACTGAGGATTGGTTAACGTTTAATGCACCATTACCTGATGATTTTGTGCAATTACTAGAAGATGTGCGTGCCGATACGGATATTCATGGTATCGCTGAAGATTAACCTTGTCATTAGTTTGCGCTAGATCAACTCTCTGTCACATTGTTGGTTTTTTATTCAATTTAGATATTGAATAACATGGTCTCGTACCCACTTAATATTTATCACAAGATGAATAATTGAAGAGACCTGAGATGAGACTTGATAAATGTACAACTAAATTTCAATCTGCAATTTCTGACGCCCAATCACTAGCACTTGGGCGTGACCATCAATATATTGAGCCTGAGCATATTGCTACTGCGTTGTTAAATCAACAAGGTGGCAGTGTCCGCACCATCTTGCAACAGACCGGCATAAATTTAAATACGTTACGCTCCGGATTGGCTCAAGCGTTAGAAAAACTACCACGGGTTCAAGGCGCATCTGGCGATGTTCAGTTTAGTCGTGACACCATCGCATGTTTCAACTTAACCGATAAAATTGCACAACAACACAACGATCAGTTTATTTCTTCAGAGTTGTTTTTATTGGCGGCTTTAGAGACGAAATCGCGTTTTGCTGATTTACTCGTCAGTGTCGGGGTGACTAAAAAAGCCCTGCAAACTGCGATTGATAATGTGCGGGCAGGCCAAAATGTCAATGATCCTAATGCCGAAGACGTTCGTGAAGCCCTTGAAAAATATACCAGTGATTTAACTGAACGTGCTGAACAAGGCAAACTCGATCCTGTCATTGGGCGTGATGATGAAATCCGACGCACTATCCAAGTATTACAGCGTCGCACGAAAAACAATCCCGTATTAATCGGTGAGCCAGGGGTCGGTAAAACAGCCATCGCTGAAGGACTCGCACAGCGTATTATTAATGGAGAGGTGCCAGAAGGGCTTAAACATAAACGTGTACTGTCATTAGATATGGGAGCGTTAATTGCGGGGGCTAAATACCGCGGTGAATTTGAAGAACGTCTTAAAGCTGTGTTAAACGAGTTATCCAAAGAAGAAGGTAATGTCATTTTATTTATCGATGAATTACACACAATGGTGGGCGCTGGCAAAGGTGATGGAGCCATGGATGCCGGCAATATGCTAAAACCTGCGCTAGCACGTGGTGAACTTCATTGTGTTGGTGCTACAACGTTAGATGAATATCGTCAATACATTGAAAAAGATGCGGCGCTTGAAAGACGTTTTCAAAAAGTATTAATCGATCAGCCAACAGTAGAAGATACCATTGCTATACTACGGGGTTTGAAAGAACGTTATGAGCTTCATCATTCCGTGGACATTACTGATCCTGCTATCGTGGCGGCAGCGAGTTTATCTCACCGTTATATAGCGGATCGTCAACTACCTGACAAAGCCATTGATTTGATTGATGAAGCCGCTTCGAGTATCCGTATGCAGATAGATTCAAAGCCAGAAGAAATGGATAAGTTAGATCGCCGTATCATACAATTAAAACTCGAAGAGCAAGCCTTAGCTAAAGAAAGTGATGAAGCAAGTCTGAAACGTTTAGATATTATCCAAGTTGAACGTGAAACAGCAGAGTCACGTTATAAAGCCTTAGAAACCATCTGGCTAACAGAAAAAGATGCCATGCAAGGGGCGCAAGGGATCAAAGCTCAACTAGAACAAGCTAAACAAGATATGGATATTGCGCGTCGGGCAGGGGATTTAAACCGTATGTCAGAATTACAATACGGGCGTATTCCAGCACTCGAGCAACAGTTAGAAAATGCTAATACAGCGGATGAAGTGACGCCACAATTAGTGAAAAATAAAGTAACAGATGTTGAAATTGCAGATGTATTATCACGCTGGACAGGGATCCCCGTGGCCAAAATGCTCGAGGGAGAACGTGATAAATTGGTTCGGATGGAAACCGTCTTACATGACCGAGTCATCGGCCAAGATGAAGCGGTGAAATGTGTGTCCAATGCCATTCGTCGCTCACGTGCCGGCTTGGCGGATCCAGCTAAACCAATAGGATCATTTTTATTTCTGGGACCCACAGGTGTGGGTAAAACAGAATTATGTAAATCGTTGGCGGATTTCTTATTCGATTCCCAAGATTCGATGGTGCGCATTGATATGTCGGAGTTTATGGAAAAACATTCAGTGGCTCGACTTGTCGGAGCCCCTCCTGGTTATGTTGGTTATGAAGAGGGCGGATATTTAACCGAAGCAGTTCGTCGTAAGCCATATTCAGTGATTTTGTTAGATGAAGTCGAAAAAGCACACCCAGATGTGTTTAATATCTTACTTCAAGTGCTTGATGATGGCCGTCTGACTGATGGTCAAGGGCGAACAGTGGATTTTAAAAACACAGTGATTATCATGACGTCAAACTTAGGTTCTGATGTGATCCAAGAACAGGCTCATCAACAGGATTATGATGCAATGAAAGCCAGTGTCATGAACACAGTAGCGATGCATTTTAGACCTGAATTCATTAACCGAGTTGATGATATTGTGGTGTTTCATCCTTTAGCTTTGGACAATATTAAATCGATCGCGAAAATACAATTGCAGGGTTTACGTCAGCGCTTGCAAGATAAAGGATTTGAACTGAGTATTTCTGGTGCTGCTTTAAACAAAATTGCCGATGTGGGGTTTGATCCTGTCTTTGGTGCTCGACCGTTGAAGCGAGCGATTCAACAGGAATTAGAAAACCCTCTGGCCACGCAACTATTATCGTTGCGCGACAAGCAGTTTGATAAGGTTCAAGTGGATGTAAGTGATGGTCACTTAACTATCGAGTTTACTCGATGAATCTGAAGCGGGTGGTTGCTGCATACGTGCAGTATCCACTAGCTCCGTATGCTTAGTTTTAGCAAACATTCTCACTTTATGGTGCATAGCCACTTTGGCTAACATATGTGCTACTACCGGTGCGGTGATCACTAGAAACAATGTAATGAGTAACTCACTGATACTAAAACGGCCTTCTGTGGCGTAAGCCGTTAGCATTGAGCACAATAAAATACTACCTAAACCAACAGTGGTTGCCTTGGTCGGAGCGTGTAATCGGGTATAAAAGTCTGGTAGACGTAATAAGCCAAATGATCCAACAAAAATAAAGATACCACCAATGACCAGTAAAATACTAATCGCTAATTCAAATCCAAACGACATCATGACCTCACTCGATGATATCGCCGCGAAGGCGATATTTAGCAAATGCAACACTCGACACAAAACCCAGCATGGCAATGAGTAAGGCTGCTTCAAAGTATAATGGTGAGCCAGAATGCATCCCATACACTAAAATAAGTGCGATACTGTTAATACACATGGTATCAAGCGCAAGGATACGATCAGGCGCATTAGGGCCTAATAGTAATCGGCATAAATTCATCACTAATGCGATACTCAACACACCTGACACAAATAAAATGGCATAATCTAACATCCAAAAATCTCCTTCACGCGGCCTTCATAATGGACTTTAATGTAGTCTATTAAGCTTTGTTCATCTGCTGGCATATCGAGCACATGAATATATAAAAACTGTTTATCTTCAGTTAACTCGCAACTACAGGTTCCTGGCGTCATAGTGATTGTGCTGGCAAGCAGCGTAATGGGTAGGTCATCTTTGAGCGTTAGTGGGTAAGCGATGAAACCTGGTTGGATCCGCTTGACCGGGCCTAACACGAGTATGGCCACTTCAATATTTGCGATAATAACATCTTTGAGAACGACCAATACATAAGGGATCAGTTTAAAAGGTTTTGCTATCTTGGGCTGTGGGATCCTTAATGGTTGACACACAATCGGGATCACAATACCTAAAATAAGTCCTAATAAAATATGCCCTAGGCTCATACTATTATTTAACAATAACCACACTGCTGTGAGTAATAATGTATGGAAAGGCTGAGGGAAAATTCGGGTCATTATTCCACTCCTCTTAAACGCATCACATCAATCAATAGCTCAACATCATGCAGCTGTTGTGCGGCTAGCTGAGTCATTTCAATGACCTGAGCACCAAATATCGTGATAAGTGGTGATGCAATTAATAGCACTAATACCCCAGTGATTTGCCACTTGGATAAATCGGGTGAGTCATTGAGATCTTTGACTGGGTCGCGCACCGGAGCATGACGGAAAAAAATAGTTGTTCCTGCTCGTGAGAGCGCGACAATCGTCACCAGACTACTCAAAAGAATGGCACTAAAAATCATGAATTTGTCTGCATTTAAAGTGGGTGCTTGCAGGATCAATAATTTGCCTAGGAAACCAGAGAAAGGGGGCAATCCTGCCACGACCATAGCGACGACAAAAAAACAGCTGCCTAATAAACTTTGATTTTTAAGTTTTCGCGAAATAACAAATCTATCTCCCGCTTTACCACGTTGCAGTCCTATTAAATCTGCAATTAAAAATAATGCTGCGGTAGCTAAGGTGCTGTGGATCAAATACATTAATGCTGCGGCAGTTGCTTCAGGGGTTCGTAATGCAAATGCAATTAATAACGTACCGACTGATACGATCACCAGATTACCCGCTATCCCTTTAAGGGTAGGGCTGACGAGTGAACCCACAGTGCCGATGGCTATGGTGACAAACGCTAGAGGCCAAATAATAGGTTGGATCATATCGGCGAGTTCGCCAGCCTCTACGCCATAAATGACCGTATATACACGGAAAATACAATAGATGCCTACCTTAGTCATAATTGCAAATAGTGCAGCGACCGGTGCGGGGGCTGCAGCATAGGTTTTCGGTAACCAAAAATGCAGCGGCAACATGGCAGATTTCAGGCCAAATACGACCAGCAATAATGCCCCACCAATCTGAGCAAGGAGTAAATTTGATTCTGATAGGCTACTAATTTTTAATGCCATGTCCGCTATATTCAACGTACCTATTGCCCCGTAAATCGTGCCCAGCGCAAATAAGAAAATACTCGAACCGATTAAATTTAAAATGACATAGTGAAGTGCAGCTTCGGTTTTTTGCTTACCGCCGGCATGAATTAATAAACTATATGAAGCGATGAGCAGAACTTCAAAAAATACGAATAAATTAAATAAATCATTGGTGAGAAACGCGCCATTGATCCCTAAAATTTGAAATTGAATAAGAGGATGGTAATAGCGGCCTGCACGATCTTCACCTGCTAATGAGTATAAAATGACGCCAAGGCCTAAAAATGTTGTTAATAGTACTAATATGGCAGAGAGAGTATCTGCGTATAAGATGATCCCAAAGGGCGGTAGCCAATTGCCCACGGCATAGAAAATAGGCGCATTACCACTGGCAGAGAGCAGAATGGCGATAGCAGTGGCGATTTGCGCTAGTATTAATAGGACGGCAAAGACACGACGAGCCGCATAACGTTCAATACCTTTGAAAGGAGGTAATAGCATTAATAGCCCACCTATCATCGGGATTAAAATAGGCCAAATGATCATGTGCTCAATCATGCATCACCTCGCTTAGATTTGACCAGTTTTCGCGTATCGGGTGGCTCACTGCCATCGACCAAGTCACTGCCTAAATCAGCCCGAGCGCGCATCGATAAGATCACGACGAATGCGATCATCGCAAAGCCAATCACAATCGCTGTTAATACTAAGGCTTGAGGTAATGGGTCAGCATATTTATCCGCCATGCCTAAAATAGCGGCTCCTTCAAGATTTAATCGACCACTGGAAAATAAAAACATATTCACCGCATAACCGAGCATGGTGAGTCCAACTACCACAGGAAAAGTACGTGCACGTAAGCACAAAAAAATACCACTAAACGTCAGTACACCCACACAGATCACATATAATAGTTCCATTAGCGTTCCACCTTAGGTCGGTCCGGTGTAGATAATTTACCCAAGTGAGCTAAAATTAACAGCGTTGCTCCTACCACAGTCAAATATACCCCTAAATCAAATATTAATGCACTAGCCAGCTCAATTTCACCAATGAACGGAATGTCAAAATAATCAAACCAAGTTGTCATGAAAGGATAACCAAAGCTCCAACTGCCTACACCTGTCAGTGCCGCAATTAATACACCAAGGGCGATAAGGTTTTGATAATCGACTTTAATTCTAGGCTTGACCCATTCGACACCATGAGCGATATATTGTTGAATGATGGCAATTGACGTCACCAGACCAGCGATAAAACCGCCTCCGGGCATATTATGTCCCCGCAAGAAAATATAAAATGACACCAGTAAAGCAAGTGGTAATAGACTTTGCGAGATCATAGATAAAATGGTCGGATGAATATCGTTAGTCCATGGACGGCCTTTTTCATCGGCGTTTGGCATGGCCAAACGAATGCGCGCCATTAATTTAAATATGCCCAGTGCGGCAATCCCTAATACTAAGATCTCACCTAACGTATCTAATCCCCGAAAATCCACTAAAATCACGTTAACAGCATTCGTACCACCGCCGCCAATTTTACTATTAGCTAAGTAAAAGTCTGAAATACTGGTCAGCGGCTGAGTAATAAAGATATAGTTGATGGTTGCAATTAATCCAGCAAATACCGCAGCGATCGCTAAATCTCTGACGACCCGACCAGGGGCTGATTCTGTAGCCGTTTTCTTAGGTAAGAAAAACAATGCGAGCATCAATAAGATGACCGTTGCGACTTCCACTGATAACTGAGTTAACGCTAGGTCAGGTGCTGAAAAGCGGGCAAAGCCGACCGATAAAATTAATCCCACCACCGATATCGCAAGCAGTGCAATGACACGTCGACGATGCAAGACCATGGTTGCTATAGCAGCTAAACACATCACAATTGCGGCTGTGATTTCAACACCCGTGACCGGCTGCATATTCGTAACAGAGAAACTTGATTGGTATTTAAATAATGGCAGTGCAATTAATATAATTGTAAAAATGAGTAAAGCAGCAACATAACGTTGCAATGATCCTGAATCAAATTTGTCATAATAGCTTGATGCTGTTTTGACGATATGTTGAACGACACCTTCAAAAATCAATTTGGCATCTGTCTCCATGAACTCGGCCTGAGAACGATACAGGCGTGCCCGGTAAGTATAGATTAAAATCCCACCACCAATCGCAATAGCACTCATCAGTAATGGTAAATTAAACCCGTGCCAGATAGCGAGACTGTAATAAGGTAATTGTGTGGTATTTAGAACAGCTTGTGATGCTGCCGTCAGAAAATCTCCTACCATCAGTACGGGAAAAATACCCACTGCAATACATAGGATAACTAACACTTCTATTGGCACCTTCATAAAGCGTGGCGGCTCGTGAGGTGTTTTGGGCAGGTCAATGGGTTCACCATTAAAGAATACATCGTGTATAAAGCGGGTCGAATACGCGACGGAAAAGATACTGGCGATGGTCGCTAATACCGGGATCATCCACGATAAAAAGCCAAAAGCATGTTGATTCAGCGTTTCAGCTAAAAACATTTCTTTGGATAAGAAGCCATTAAATAAAGGCACTCCAGCCATAGACGCGGCTGCTACCATGGCGAGTGTGGCAGTGTAAGGCATATATTTCCATAGGCCATTGAGTTTTCGCATGTCTCGTGTGCCAGTTTCGTGGTCAATGATCCCCGCTGCCATAAATAGAGATGCTTTGAACACTGCGTGGTTCATGATGTGAAACAGTGCGGCGACGGCAGATAATTGGGTATCGAGTCCCAATAATAAGGTGATAAGGCCTAAGTGACTGATCGTTGAATATGCAAGTAATCCTTTTAAATCGTGCTTAAACAGCGCTACATACGCCCCTAATAATAATGTGATTAACCCTGCAGTTGAAACAATTAAAAACCACATTTCAGTGCCGGAAAGAACCGGATAGAAACGTGCCATGAGGAAAATCCCCGCTTTGACCATCGTCGCTGAATGTAAATAAGCGCTTACCGGCGTAGGAGCCGCCATGGCATGTGGTAACCAAAAATGAAACGGGAATTGGGCTGATTTGGTAAACGCACCAAGTAATACTAAGACAAGAATAATAGGATATAACGCGTGTTCTGTGAGTAAGTCACCACTAGCGAGGATCACACTTAGCTCATAACTCCCTACAATATCACCAATAAGTAATAGGCCTGCTAATAATGCTAATCCGCCTGCACCCGTTACCGTTAAAGCCATTCGGGCACCTTTACGTGAACCCGATAGATGCCCCCAGAAGCTAATCAGTAAGAATGAACTGATACTTGTGACTTCCCATGCCATCCACATTTGTAGAATATTATTTGATAACACAATCGATAACATTGCCGTCATAAATAGAATCAAATAGGAAAAGAATCGACCGGCGTCTTCCTTATCAGATAAGTAATAACTTGCATAAAGTATAATCAGTAAACCGATACCCAAAATCAGTAGCGCAAACATTAAAGATAAACCATCTAGATGTAAGGATAAGGTTAATCCCACTGCAGGGATCCATTCTAGATACTCAATCAAGTGCTCACCGGCGAGGACTTGTGGGGTTAAACTAATAATATAGGCGAACCCGATAGCCGGAGCGATGGCTGTCGCTATGGTGGTAATTCCACGACCAAAACGAGCCGCAAAAATAGGGATAAGAGTGCCTATCAATAGTAAAGCGATGACTAAAAACAAGCTCATTATGTCTCCGTACATGTAATTATAAGATTGGTTAGTATCATGACGTCTCAATCTTTAAGAGGTTACAGACAAACGAAAATAAAATAAACAAATTTCGACAGTTCCTAAAAGCGATAAGTGATAATAGTGTAACTCGCTAATGACACAGCGAGTGCTATAATAATATGATGTATTTATCATGATTATTTTATTGAATAAGACTGATTAAAGATAAAACACTATTTTATGCAACTACACTAATTGTGTTACATTAATAGCATATTACTGATGAGATTAAATTTATGTCCCCTGTCCCTAAAAAAGGCATTTACCTACTTCCTAATTTGTTAACAACCGCTGGATTATTTTCAGGCTTTTATGCCGTTATTTCTAGTATGAATGGCTATTACGAAGCTGCTGCGGTCGCTATTTTTGTTGCTATGATATTTGATGGTTTAGATGGTCGAGTTGCTCGCATTACCAATACACAAAGTGAATTTGGTGCTGAGTATGATTCTATGGCTGATATGGTCTCTTTTGGTGTCGCCCCAGCATTAGTTGCTTATAATTGGGGATTCACGGACTTAGGCAAACTAGGCTGGCTTGCTGCTTTTATATATGTTGCCGGAGCAGCGCTTAGGTTGGCTCGTTTTAATACGCAAGTGGGAATTGCTGATTCTCGTTTTTTTCAAGGTTTAGCGAGTCCAGCTGCCGCAGGTGTCGTGGCGAGTTTGGTATGGGTGGCTCAAGAGTACTCCATCGATACGTCACATTTGAGCTGGGGTTTAGCGGGTGTGACAGCGCTATGCGGCCTATTAATGGTCAGCAATTTCAAATATAACTCATTTAAAGAAGTGAATTGGGCTGGTAAGGTGCCCTTTGTTGCTTTATTACTGGTGATGTTAGTGTTTGTGGTCGTTGCCACTGAGCCAGCATTAGTATTATTTATTGTATTTGCTTTATATGCATTAGCAGGCCCTATCAATACCTTTAGAAGTGTGGATAAAGTGCGTTTAGAAGATGTTGTCGGTGATCCTGAAAATGATGTGGATGCTGAGTTTACCAAGGATGAACATAAGCCTGACGCTTGATATGTGGGCATAAATTAAGCAAACTAAATGCAATTGTTGGATTAATCAGCAAAATGCACCTAAACATGAATTTTTTATCATTTTTATATTAGTAAAGCATTGACTTATATAATGGGTACAGTAGAATGCGCTTCCACGTTGTGGAGAGGTGGGTGAGTGGCTGAAACCAGTTCCCTGCTAAGGAACCGTACGTTAATTCGTACCGAGGGTTCGAATCCCTCCCTCTCCGCCATTTGTTTGGTGGAAACGTGTTGTAAAAGTTTTAGTGCGCGTGCGTAGCTCAGCTGGATAGAGTACCTGGCTACGAACCAGGCGGTCGGAGGTTCGAATCCTTCCGCACGCGCCATTTTTTCTGATATGTTTTTATAAAAAATGTATCAAACATAACTAAATGACCTTAACTCTGTGTTAGTTTATGTTTTAAATCAGTTTTAGTGCGCGTGCGTAGCTCAGCTGGATAGAGTACCTGGCTACGAACCAGGCGGTCGGAGGTTCGAATCCTTCCGCACGCGCCAATCATTAAAAACCACCTTGTTAGGTGGTTTTTTTTTGCCTATCATTTGTTTAGACCGTCTCTATTATGCGCTTTTTCATCATATGGTTGAGTTAATATCGCGTTGATCAATGAAAACTATAAAATAATTATTTATAAAAGCGTAGTATTTATGCAAAATTATGAATAAATAGTAAATTGGTCTTACCAATTCAGGTTTGGACACTCTTATTGATATTGTATTTAACTAAATTATTGATAATAAACATTTTATTATTATTTTTTTGTTTAAATTAGTGTAATTAATAATTATTAAATAATATGATTATGACCAAAAAGTCGTAAATTGGTAAAAAAATATTGTGTTTTTATTCATAGATCGCTATAAAGATACTACCGAAATATTGTGGAGTGTATTATGAATACACCAACTATGTCTGAACAACTCTTTGAAGCTGCTTCATTATTAATGATTGGTATGCTGACTGTGTTCATCTTTTTAAGTGTGCTGATTATCAGTGTAAAGCTCATCACTAAGTTTGTTGAAGTGTTTCCAGAGCCTGAAGCCAACGCTTATTCGTCTGCTCGTCCAACACCTGCAGCTTCATCTCAAGCAGCTAATGCATCTGCCTCTGTATCAAATCAAAAAGACGTGATCACTGCGATCACTCATGCTGTGACTGCCTACAGGCAGGGTAATCAGCCATCATCTAAGTAGGATACCCATATCATGACTAAACCATTAGCGTTAACTGAGCTAGTCTTGCGTGATGCCCATCAATCGTTGTTAGCGACACGTATGCGTATTGATGACATGTTACCTATAGCTGCTGAACTTGATAAAGTCGGTTATTGGTCAGTGGAATCTTGGGGTGGGGCAACCTTTGATAGCTGTATCCGTTATTTGGGGGAAGATCCTTGGGATCGTATTCGTCAATTAAAAGCGGCGATGCCAAATACCAAACACCAAATGTTATTACGTGGTCAAAATCTATTAGGCTATCGTCATTACGCTGATGATGTTGTGTCTAAATTCGTTGAGCGTGCGCATACTAATGGTGTTGACGTGTTCCGTATCTTTGATGCGATGAATGATGTACGTAATTTAGAAACGGCCGTCAAAACTGCAATTGAAGTGGGTGCACATGCACAAGGTACGATTTCCTATACAGTATCGCCGGTACACAATTTATCACTTTGGTTAGATATGGCGAAACGTCTTGAAGATATGGGCGTACATTCTATTTGTATTAAAGATATGGCGGGTTTACTCAAGCCTTATGATTGTAAAGAACTTATCACTGAATTGAAAAAGACGGTTGCTGTGCCGATTGCGATGCAATGCCACGCCACAACCGGTTTATCGACGGCTACTTACCAAATGGCGGTTGATGCAGGGATTGATATGCTCGATACCGCTGTATCGAGTATGAGTATGACATATGGTCACACGGCTACTGAAACGATGGTTTCAATCGTTGAAGGCACAGAACGTGATACTGGCATAAATTTAGAAGGCCTTGAGGGTATTGCCTCATACTTTAGAGACGTGCGTAAAAAATACGCGTCATTTGAAGGAGCACTCAAAGGTGTTGATGCACGTATCTTAACTGCTCAAGTGCCAGGTGGTATGTTAACGAACATGGAAAACCAGTTACGTGAACAAAATGCCACCGACAAAATGGATGAAGTACTGAAAGAAATCCCTCGCGTGCGAGAAGATTTAGGCTTTATCCCATTAGTCACGCCAACGTCGCAAATCGTGGGTACTCAAGCGGTTAT
>Ga0209652_1000788_pt1 | contig 26687 bp, 3 predicted proteins | sample SaaInl74LU_5_DNA_FD_184641 | JGI IMG/M metagenome (GOLD analysis project Ga0209652, IMG submission 184641) | Marine microbial communities from expanding oxygen minimum zones in the Saanich Inlet - ESP_74LU_5_DNA (SPAdes) (version 2) | ecosystem: Environmental > Aquatic > Marine > Intertidal zone ... | reverse complement strand
CATGCTACCCGACCGTCTGAGGGATTTCGTGGACAACCGAAACGGACGCCGCCACCGATGGCGACGCTCGTGTCCTCCCTCTTCTTTTTCTACCGCAAGCCAACCGCTGCGCGCTTGCCGTTCCATTCCGATCATTCTTCCGTTTCGGCGTCGACCAGGAGGTCTCCGTCTAAGTTGGGGGGTGTCGTAACCCCGGGTTACTAGATCCCTCAGCCGTTATCCGCAACCGTAATCCTACCTCGTACCAGACCCGACTTCATCCAACAACACAATCTCCCTACCTAAAACCGTACGGCACGCGCCGCCCGAGCGGGCCACCCGAATCTGCACGACACGATGGGACGCCATCCGTCACCGTAGATCCTCTGGGGCCCTCGGGCACTGCCGCCGACGGTTAAGGGTCTCCTAGTAGACCCTTCGGGCCGGTTAAGCCGGCCCCGCAACTGCAGATCCGGCGACGCCGTCGGATCACCCACGCTCAGCTCCTGATGGGTCATTCGTATCTGCCGCTGCTCCCTTATATCTCTCCTCGAGATCCGCTGACGTGTTCGCCGCCCCCGGCGGTTTCGGCGAAGTGGCGCCCGAGGTCCGATGAACGGAAAATGCCCTACCGTTCCTGATGGGATTAAGGGCGCAATTGCTCTATATACGGACTCACTTTTGCTCTCTTCGTTTACTTAGGGGAGTGCTTTCATCTTCCACTCACCTGATTTCCTCTCTTTTGGAAGTCTTGCGGCGGGCGACTTTCATTGCGCGCACAATATCCGGAATTGCCTTGTCACTCGTGTGGCGATCATAGAGTATCTGTTACTAGTTGTGTCCTACTTGCGCTGATCGCGTCGGTCAGCGCAAGTCGCCCCTGTTGTGCGCACCTCTCTGCTCTCGTCTGCGTACGGCCCGGTGAGATGTCCCCGCTTCCTGTCCTTCTGCACGTGCCTTGCCCCACGTGTCCTCCCACTCCCTGCCCAGGGAATCGTTAGATTAACCGCTCCTTACATTACAAATGAAGATGCTACTTCCAGTCAGGTCTCTGCCACCCCGGGCAGTTTCTTCCCGTGCTACCACGACAACCACCGAATACGAACCCGACCAGAGTCAGGTTACGACAGTTAGAGAATCCAAATTGGCGTGCGAGGCACCCGAAACCGCGCTGGCCGAGCGCAAAACAGGTCCCGGGCTACTCGCAAAGCAGTACACCACCCCCTCTGATCAGGCCATTCGCGGTCAGGAAAGCGCGCGCGAAGCTGAAACCGGGTTTGAGTACACTCCAAATGCATACGCCTTGCATTTCCCCCCGCTCCGGACCGCCCGTTCCGCCATTCCAGAGCGCGCGATGCCCAATTCAGACCATGGATCAGAGGCGAGCAGACCGGCTTTTGTGCAGTTGAAGAACGCGATCGCGAGTGCCCCCTCGGCGGCACCAACAGCGATCAGCCCACTCTCTGACGCACGTATGATCATGAAGAATGCGCCGGCCGATTTCCGGAACCTCGCGCTCACGCCAGGATGCGCGATCGCCTTCGATCACTTGCCCGCCTTCAAGGATGAAATCCCCCTTTTGCCCGGTACCACCAAGCCGTTCGGCCAGTTTTTGACTGCTGATGCCCCCGCGGACGACCGCACCAAATTCAGTCTTCCCCATTCGAGCTGTGTCGGAGGCGTGGGCCCGATGCCCGAGCGGCGCCGCGCGACGGCCACTTTCTATCGATCCGACACTGACACCTGCCCGCCATTTGGGGGGGTCCCCCGTTTTACTGGGACCGCTGGCCCGCTGGGCGACATTCCGACCGCTGACGCCCCCGCTGACGGTCAGGCCGAATTCAGCTTCCCCAATTTCCCCGATGCCGCGGGCATGGGCCCAATTTCCGAGCCTCGCCTCTCAGCAGTCGCATTTGGCCAGATTGACACTGACCCCTCCGATAAATCGGCATTTGACCTTGACAGGCCCCCCGTAACCGCTGGATCGCTTTACGATATTCCCCGAGCTGGCGCCCCCGCTGACGATGAAACCAGGTCCAGCTTCCCCAAGTTCGGCAATGCCGTGGACATGGGCATGATTTGCGAGCCTCGCGGCTCAGCGGCCGCATTCGGCCGAAACAACCCTGACAGGCCCCGAAACGACCCTGACGGGCCCGTTTACCCCAGTCATACTGGTAACTTTGATCTTGTCGGAGGTCACCCGACGCTTGTTGTGACCGATTTCCGCACTCAGACTCCTCTTCAGCAGCAGGACGCGATGGACGTTGCAGCACGGTACGCACCGGACGTGTCGTTAGTAGGCAGATCCATGGAGGTAACCCCCGGTTCGCATCCGGCACACACCTCGAGCTCCTCAAGTGACCCTAGCGGTGGGTGGGGACCCCAGGGTTGCCCCACCCTCATGGAGGCCCCTCCCGACTGGCACTCGGAGGCCTCGAGCTCCTCAACGGCCACTGGCGGCAATGCCTTAGCCCCCCGCACTGAGTTGCCGGGACAGGGAGCGGGTGAGGGCGTCACGGGTGTAGAGTCGGGCGCGACTGCACCCGGTCCACCCGCTCGCATGGAGGCACCCTACCACGCCGGGGGTGCCTCGAGTACTTCGGCCTCTATGGCGTACCCTGGCCTTCTCACATCGTCACTGGGGGTATCATCATCGCGTGGTGGTATTCAGACGGCACACATTTCCGATCTCGCTTTGGGTGCGGGGCCCATTGGCCGCGGCGTTATCGCCTCCGCACTCTCCCCCGGGCACCCTGGTTATACTGGTAACTTGGGATCCACCGGCGACCACCCGAGGGCCGCAACCGGTTTCTCGTTCGCACCGGAGGCTACCGCGCTCCACCCCGTGGCTAGTGCTCACCCTCCGTCCCCGTTGGCGCCCCCGGGACCCTCGAGTCCGCCTCCGCCGACATTTGGCGACCTCTTCGACCACCTCTTTGAAGCATGCAACTCTGGCTACCCCTCTACCGCTCCGGTACGCCAGTGCGTCATGATCGTCTCGGAGTCGAGCTCCACCTCCAAGGGCGCTCCGACAGCTTGGGTGCAAGTGCACGCAGGTCAGCCACGCTTCGGGAAGCTCTCGCCGACCGACGGCACCCTTCCCGGGTGGGGCCTACACTCCAGCGACCAACTTCTGGCCGTTACGCAGGATTCGTCAACCCATCCACTCTTCAGCCGCTGCGACGTTACAGCCGAGTACGCCGCTCAGCTGGCTTGGCAACACGACCCCCGCCGTGTTAACCTCCCAGATGGCTCCCAGGTCGACGTGCGCATCGTCGTCGTGCCATCGGGAGGCTGGTGCAAACTGCGAGACGCCCCCGCCGATGCCGAGGTCTCGCTCCCGTCCATGCTCACTCACCTGCACCGCCAGGGTGCGAGTGAGCTGGCGGGTGCTGTGCGAGATGCATACCGCTTCCACCTTAACCCCTCCGCTCCACTCGCGTCGCCGTCATTGCTGGACGATGTCCCCTCCGAATCCCTCTCGGAGCTCGCTTGGGGGTCTGACGATATCAGGCCTATTTCCTACTCAAACGAGCGAGTGACTGGGAGCTACTCGATCTGCGACCTGCTTACTAGCGCTGCCTCCAGGGCCGCGGCTGCGGTGGCCTCGTCCGTCAAGACGGCCCTGCCTATCCTACTCGCCACCGCCGCCAGTGTCGCCGTCCCCGCTCTAGCCAACTACACGGTGGCACCTCCGCTTCTGGTGTCTCCGCCGTGCTCCCCGCCCAGCCATGCTACCTTTCAGGCACCGCCACCGGCTGCACCAGCTCCAGACAGGGTCAACGCCTACGTTTGGTGCAGCACCAAGTGCCAAGCGGTGCTCGTGCTGACCAACGTCGAGGCCGCAGCGCTACTTCGGATCCCCGATTCCGAAGATAGCGGCTACCCCGGCATACCCCTCCTCCGCAAGGTCAAACCCAGCACCCCCGACGCCGTACTCGCCGTGTGCCGCAGCCTGCTGCACCCCGTCACGCAGCATCGCCTGGTGCCCGCTAAGCTAGCGTCGCGCTGCCCGCGGGAATGGACGGTGGACCTGCCGCAGGGCCGCACCACCATACGCCCCGGCGAAAACCTCCCAGGCGCCACCACCGCGGACCTCCTCTTTCCCGCGCCCCCTCCTCACGTCAGTAGGAAGGGTCGGCCTCCGCCAGGTGGCCGCACGTCCCAGGTCTGCGCCCCCGATGGGCTGGTTCCATACACCGGCTCCCTCCTCGACGGTAGCAACACCTTCCTCCGAGCCCTGAGGACTCTCATCGTCACCATAGACGACTCCTCGTACCCCGGAGATTTTCCCGCCCTCCGAGAGGACGACCACGGTGGCTACAGCCTCGACACGTCTGCCGCCAAGGTGCACTCGGCCGAGTCTGTGCTAAGGCGAGCTAACGTGTCCCCCGACCACTTCACCAACGAGTACGAGTCCCGCGATGCCGCATGCATCGCGGCCGCTTGGATCCTCCAGTACCTGGCCACCCCCTCACCAGTCAAGCACGGCCGTTTGCGCCGTGGCTGCTTTGGAGTGCTGCGGTACGAGCTCCATGAGCTCTCCATGGGCCTCGCCAGGAGCCAGGAGGCTCCCGCCTACGACGACCCCGACCTTCTCGTCCTCTCCACGGATCCCGACCTGATCTTCCTCAAGGCGCTTCCCAGCTTGGGCTACTCTCTCGTGTATGCGCTCACGTGGATCCCGCCGGGCGGTGGGTCTCCCGCCCTACCACGATACCCGCTACCCGTCCCCGCGCTGACCCTCGACGACATCTCCAGCTTGCCGTACGCCTCCATGGTCGATGTCTGGGCCCCGCCAGTGCCGCCTGATAGCTTTACCTTCGCAGACCCGTCGACCGACCTCGAGCTAGCCGACCTCGAGTTGCTTCCACTAGGCGAAGCTCCCCCATCGGCCCCGCCCTCTCCGTCCGCCTCATCCTCTGGGTTCCAGCGACGGGCTGCGTCGCTGGCCGCTGGGGTCCTGGCGCCGGCTCGCCCCTTCCCCGTCAAGGACGCGCTCGACCCCGACACCCACTCTCCGTGCGCTCTCCAACAGATGGCTAAGCTCGCGGTCTTGGAGGTCCAGCGTACCCGACCCGACCTTGCCGATATCTACGCGGAGGATGAGTCTCGGGCCATGGTGATGCACACCTTCAACACCCTCCTGGCGGAGACGGCCACCAGCCACGAGCATGCGCGCTACCGACAGCGCTTCTTCTCTCTCATCTGGTCACGCCAGAGCCTCCTGCACGCTGCCTCGGCCGTCACCCTTCGCGCCTTCGACCTGTCCCTCCTCGCCGCTCAGCAGATCGCCCCACACGACTGCGCTTGGTTCAAGGACGCAAGCTTCGATGGACGCGTGCCCCACCTCGTGCGTGACGACCTCAGCGCCCTCTCGGCTCCGCACGGATCCGACGGCCACTACATCATCACCTACCCCTTCTACGCCACGGCTCTCGAGGACCGTCAGGTCGCTGCACCCAACAGCCGCGTGATCACCTTCGTCAGCAACCCCGACGATCCTCCGCACGGGCTCCAGGGAGGATACGGGCGGGAAGGCATGCGATTCTTCCGCAACCTCATCTGGCGGCACTTCGAGATGAACGGCGATCTCCGCCTCGCCTGGTATCCAGCTACCGTCCAGGGAGCCCCAGGCGAACTACAGGACCCTCCTGGTGGCACCCCCCTCATCTATTTGGCCAACAAAGCTCTCCAGGCCGAACTGGCGGCCAACGAGGCTGGCGTCGCCAACCGCAGCAGCCCTCGCCTCTACTCGGATGGTCCGGACGTCTGGTCGCAGCCTCTCATCGTCAAAGCCGTTTTCGATGGGTTCGCCGCTCTCATCTCCGACAACTCAGACGACGCCGACCACGCTCGCCACCTACTCCAACGTCTCAGCGACGTCTACCGAGCCGCGAGCGCCGCCGTGGCAGCGAAGAGGGTTCGTCCCTCCTACCTCGACGTGCGCCGCATAGCTGCCATGGAGCTGGTCCCCTACGACTACTACCTTCACCAAGGCCAGGAGTTCCCTGGCTTTGACCGCATCTCTTACGTTTTCACGGCCTCCGAAGCTGGAGCCAGCGCTCCCGAGGTCGCCCTATACGAGTCCCTAGCCCAGTGCAAGCCGTACTGCCTGAGCTCGACTGCGGACGCGTTCTACCCTCCGCTGGAAGGCGTCTCCTTCCCGACGGTGGACCCTCCGGCCTTGGGATTCCGTCGCCGCACCACCGCCTGGGAACGCGCAGGGCCGTCCGTCTCTCCCTCCGACCCTCGCAAAGGACTCGATGCGCTGACCGCCAAGACCTTCCAGTATTGCGTCACGCTCAACCGCGAGTACGGCCCCATGCCGGGGTCGAGCTTACCCGTCTCGTTCAGCCCCACCAGCCTCGAGGCCCTGCTGCTGCACAGCCCCGACACTGACCCTGGTTGGTCAGGAAGCTGCGAGGAAATGCACGCGCGCGACCACTGGACCGACCCGTCCCTCCTGGTGATGGGCGACAGCGAGCCTGGGCCCCACGGCGCTCCCCAGGAGGTCCAGCTGATCTCCCCCGACCTGGCCTCCCACTCGCGGTCTACCACGGTCTACTCCCTCGACGTCGTCTACTCGACCGCCACAATGGCCCTCATCGCTCAGTTTGCTCGCAAACTCACCGGCCTCGAGGTCGACTCGATGACGGTGTATCGCAGGGTGATCCACACTCACGACGTCGAAGCATGCAACCAGTCGCTGCTATCCGTCATGCAGTCTCAGCATCTTGGACTCGAAGCATGCGGTGCGTCGATCCATCTCAGCTTCAAAGCCTGCTCGCACCGTCCCACAAGCACCAAGCGCACTCGATCCTCCACCGCCGCCGGACCCAGCTTCCGACCCATCGGAGCTCCGGTTTTGAGCCCGCCTGGCTCCCCTCCGGGGTCGGTCCCTGCTGGACCCGAAGCCGTCACGCCGCCGTCCCGTGGCGCCTCTCGATCTCCCGTCCTCAACCGCCGACCGATGACCATGGCCACCTTCCGCGGCTGTACGGTCACCCCATTCTCCCTCGACGGCTCCAACGTCAAGTCCTCACTGCGAAAGCCGCTCCCCGTCAGACGGGAACCCTCTGCACCGTGCATAGCTGCTCCCTCCATCAAGGTGCCCTCATTGAGCGTCGATCTCACCACCGACGAGGAGTTACCCGCTAGCCCCTACACCCCCGGAGGCAGCCACCCCAGCTCGTGCAGTGGACGCCGCGAGCCGGCCCCGTGGTGCCCCGTCCCCAGCTGCCCTTCCTGGATACGTGACCTCGCTCAAGCGGGTGTGGTTGCGGCTCCTACCCTGCCTGAAGCCTGGAGCCACCACCAGCTGGCCCCGCGGCCCGACTCGCCGGACACCCGAGTGCCGTCGCCGATCACGATGGTTTCTCCGCCCCCATCTCCGAGCGCTGAGTTCCCGGTTGCAGACTCGGGCCCGCCTCAACATCGCCTCGAAGCTATGCTCTACCGCGGCAATCCTGGCCCGAGGTACGACGCCCGGATGTACATCGCCATCCTGGACGATCAAGGCCACCCGCACCCGCAGGAGCTCGCCTCCTCAGTTTGGTACGGACGCCTCGATCAGCGCATGCCGCAGCTGAGCACCTTGTTGGACAGCCTTCTAAACGTCGTAGAACGCTCAGCGGCTCTGTCTCCCAGCACCGAAACCGAGAGCGACCTGTCCACCGGCTACTCGAGTTTGGAGTTCACATCGGAGTCCTCCGACGGAGCCGCCTTCTACATGTCGCTCTCGTTCGAGTTCCTCAACCACCGCCTCGAGGGTTCGACGCGAGACCTCTGGTACGAGGGCCTGGTGCGAGACCACCTGGCCGCCCTGGGTAGATCGATGCTCGAAGCTATGAGCCGAATCGTAGAGTCCCACCGTCACAGCGTCCACGGCGACCTCGTCCTCCTGCGCGGCCCCATCCACGACGGCAGCGGCCTGGATGCGAGCCACGCCCTGAACGCGGCGCTGGGTCATTGGTCGTCTGAGCGCACCCCGTCAGCGCCTCCCTCGCCACCTGCCGTCCCCCTGACGCCTGACGACCCCCGTACGGCCGCCAGCGTGGAGCTTATGGGAGCGGGTTCGGTGCCGCCGTCGCTCCGTCCCTCCCCGCCTCCCCCTCTACACTCTCACTACGCGTACCAACTCCCGCGTAACCAGCAACCCGCACCGCCACTCGACCGTTACCGCCGCCCCGCCTCGTCTTACGCGCCTACCGGCGTCCCGACGCCTCCCAAGGCCCGCCGGTCCAGCAATGCATGCTCCGACATGCGCCGCCTAGCCCGAGACGAGCGCTTCCCCGCCGTATGCAACTGGCCATCCACCTGGTTCGCCACTGGCCACCCCGCAGTATACCAGGTTACAACCCTCGCCGAACCAATGCTAGTCGACTCGCTGTGGAGGCAGCAACGGAACCGTCAGGCGCAGCTTTCATTCAGAGGCAAGCTCCCGTCAGACGTCGTCCCGAGTGCTCAGCGTAACCTTCGCCTAAACCGACTCTTCGCCGTCCACCCGGGCGACCTCACCCGAGCCCGTAGACGACCCGACCACCGCGAGTTCGACGCCTGTAACGCTCGCCCGGCGACCCCTCCGCACCCGAACGCCCCTCCGATGCCTGTCCGGTCATCCGGGATCCCCTCCCCGACATCCCTGAAGAACGCACCCCGCCTCTTCACGTGCTGCCCCAGGTGCGACCACCTCCAGCTGGTCGGCAATGCCTACAGCTTCAGCCCCAGCTGGTCTGTCGCCGCAGCCACCTGGAGTGGTCGTGCCCCCTCCGCCCCCGCCCAAGAGTGGCACTTCTCAGACTTTGAGTCGTCTCAGAACGACGCTCGCCACCGGGCTATCGCTCTTCACAGCTTGAGGAGCGACGACCGGCATTGGGAGGAGTCCCACCAGCCCTCCCCCGCGGTGCCGCTCTGCTCATGCTCCAACCCAGACCCAGCCGTCGACCTCAGAGGCACTCGAGCCATCACCGCCGCCCGAGCGGCTCAGCTCATGCAAGCCGTCAACGTTTCGCCCGACCTGCTCCGTTGCCGCGTTTGTGAGCCTCCGGGTACGCCACCCGAGGACCCCTCCTCCTTCCCTCGCCCCGTACCCAGGTTCCGCAGATCGTACCGCTGCCGCACGTGCGACGGCTTCATCGTCCCCGACGATTCGGAGTTCAGCGAGGACATGGCTAAAGCCGAGTCGATCGCTGGCCGTCTGTGGCAAGAGAGCCTCATCGACGGCTCCAGGGCCGAGTCCACCCCGTCTCCACTGACGCTCGGGCCCAGCGCGGAATTGCGCTTTGCAGAGCTCATGCACGACAGCGCTCTCCTGCGCCTGAGGGAGGACCTAACCATGGCTCCTCTCAGCACAGTGATCGTTACCTTGCCCCTGCCGACGGAGGTCAGCACCTCCAGCTACTTCACGATCGCGCCAATCCACAAAGACGCTCCCCTCTACAGTCAGCAGCATCCCGGCCGCGAGCCTGGCCAGTACTGCTGTCTTACGTTCACCGTCTTTGACCCACTCGACTACTACGCCAACCAGGTGGCTCGCCGAGTCATCGCGCGGCTCTGCACGGTACGCCGACACGCTGTCATGGGAAGCGTCTGGTCGGAGCCCCAGTATGCTGTCAGGGTGGTGCTATCGAACAACAACCTTTTCGAGGTGACCGTGCCGGCCAACACCGCCGTCGCCCTCGCCACCTCGCTGGACTGCATGGGGACCGCGTCCGCTCCTCTTCTCCCTCACCAGGACAACCCGTGGTCAGTGGAATTTACACTTACGGGAGGCTACTACTACAACGAGAGCGCTCTGGTCATTCAGACCTTCTTCCGCAGCCTACTCGGTTGCACGCCAAAGCAGGAAGCGAGCCGTCGCAAGAGGCGACGTTACGGGTATTGCCGTGTCTGCTTTCAAGCTACAGACCTGCGTTGCTCGGACTGCAATAACGAATTCTACTGCGGTGCGGACTGCCAGCGTGACGACGCAGAGCCGCACTGTCTGGAGTCCGCGTACAGCTGCGGCGAGTACATGCCCGACGGAGGCCGTTGGGCTACACGCTACCGCGACGACGCACACCGTCCCTCCTACACCAATAACTCTACACTACAGGGTTTGCACGCTGGCGCTCGCACCATCCAGCGGCACGTACGCGAGTACCTCCGCACCTCGCGCACTCTCGAACTGCGACGCGCCGCGCTGCGCGAAGCTGTTTCCGCGCTGGCGGCTGTCATTCTGGAGCAACCACCCCGTCAGACTCGAGCGATGTCGACCTCCGACACCTCGTCGCCCTCAACATTCGGAGAGCGCGTCTTCGACACCCCCTCCATCCGCAACTCGTCCCGCACTCCGTTCGACATTCGTCCGTTGTTATGCGTCGTAGCGCGGCACGACCCTTCCCGTTCTACTCGTGCCCCGCAAAAGACCATGCAATCCTACATCGACGGCGTGAACTGCAATTGCCACTCTCCTAAAACGTATTGCATGGTCGGAGGCGGATGCCACGCCCTCAGCGCCTCCGAGACCAGGGCCGCCAACGTTTTGCCTCAGCTGACTCTTCGCAAAGTTGCGGCAAAGTACGAAGAGGAGGGAAGAGTGGGCCACCGAGGCTCGATGCGATGGACCCACGGCCTCATCCGCCGAGCGGACGGCCGACAGGATCGGGATGACTGCCGGTTTGTCTGCCCTAGGCTGACACAGCTAGTTCAACGCCGCGGCATAGCGGGGCCAGCGCCCCCAGACACCTACAACGGGGAGGCCATCAATTTCCGTCTGCAAGCCACTCCTGGACGCTTAGCTCCGATCATGGACTACTGCTGGGTCTCTCCCTACGACGACAAAGGCAACGCGCGCCCGCCCCGCCACGGCTCAGCGTCGCGACCCGACCCACAAACCGCTTACGACCACGCGGGTGGCATGTACTTCACTACCAGCTCACCCGATTCCAGCCCTGCTGCGTCAGTGTCCTCCGAGCCTTCCTACGATCACTTCGAACACCTCCAAGACATGCCGCCAATGTTGCTCACCAGCGACCACGGATGCGCGAGCCTGGGCATCCCTCCGGTATGGCTGCCCATGGAATACAACGCCGCGCATGAGAACGATTGCACTCCGTCTGAACGGGTACTCCTACTCACAGCAGCGTTCACCCGCCTGGGCCGCGCCAGCTCCGCTTGCCAAGTCGCGCCTCCTCTCCTCCCGCCTCCAGTACGTCCCTCAGCTTACGGCGACTCGGGCGTCTGCTGGCCGTGCCGCAGCGGCCCGTCCTCTCTCCCGCCCTCGCCTCCGCCGTCCCCACCGAGCACCGCCACTCCGCTCGACTCCGCTCACCCTGCCACCGATACCGTACCCGTCCGGAGGACGAGCCAGTCTAAGTTGGGGGGAGTGCAGCCCGCTAGCTCAATCTCGCAACCTGCTATCGATCCACGGCCCGCGACAGCTGGTGGGAGGCAGGTGACTAACAGATCAACTCACGCCCCAGGCACTCTACCCCGCTGCATCGACAACGACTGTCCGTGCACATCTCCCTACAACGGCGAGTATGGAGAGCACTGCTGTCTCACCTGCTTCCGTTCCCACCCATGCGAGAGAAACTACCACGCGAAACCGTTCTTCTATAGGCCTCCCCGTACGAGTTGGCCAGTACCATACGCAGAGCCACCTGACAACGGGCCGGGCAGCCCATCCCCGCCCACTCCGCCGCCCTCGCCGCCGCCGTCGCCGCCTGCACCAGCCGCCCCACCTTCCGCAGAGGCTGCTCCCACACTTCGACGCTTCAGAGGCGGCGCCCCAGGCACTCAGTACGTCGACACCCCCACCGTCGACACCCCTCCCAACTCGTCCTCTCCGCAACCCATCGAGGCCCTCTCGCCAATGCCGGAAGATGAGACCGACTCGTCGACCGCCGCCCTCACTTCGCCTGGGTTGTCGACCGATGCTGACGCCATCTCCACCAACACGTGCCACGCATCCAAGGTCTGGTTTGCTCGCCTCGACCCTCAGACCGGCGAGCAACAGCTATACGCATCACACCGCCGTGACTCGTCCCCCGCCTATCCCCAGCTCGATACATTTGGTGGGTCGATGGACCCGTGCGATGATGGCCAACCCGTCCGTTGCGCCTTACGCGAACTTACCGAGGAGGTTTGGCTTCCCGCCCAGTGGACCGAAGCCGTCGAACGCGCCCTCCTCGCCGCACCTGACGGCCAGGCCGTCACCCAGCTCCACCAACGCTCGACTGGACGCGACCACCACCTTTCCCTCTGGGTAGTCAAGGTCCCCGCCGGCCCCGCCGACGACCACCCGACTCTTACCTATGACGGCGCACGCGAGTTGTCGGTGGCCGATCTACAGTGGAGGCCATCCGCCGAGGTCATCGCTAACCTAAGTCACTGCCCTACCTTCCTCCCCCTCGCTCGAGCTCTCAGCGCCCTGCTGCTCGCCGCTCTTGACCAGAGCGGAGACGCTGCAGCGCCCGCCGACACCCCCGCCGTCGTTACGGCCGCCCCGACGGCAGACCCCGATTTGCTGCCCCCTCTCACCTCACCCTCCTCCTCTTCGTCCGACGACTTCGAGACAGTCTCAGCGTTGGAAGCGCTCGACCTTTCCGCCGTTCCCACATCACCCGATTATCCGCCGGCGGAGCCACTCACACCTCTTTCGGAACCACTCGCACCGCCCTCGGAGCCACTCCCACCGCCTACGATGGCGACCACCACGGACCTGATCAGGCGTTGGTGCGCCCAATCAGACAACCCCATCGACTGCCCGTCCGACCTCGAGGCACTCCCGGCTGACTCCTCCGCCGAGTTTCCGCCTCTGTTCTCCTCTCATTCCGACCCGCACCCTTCCTCGAGCCCGGGCTCACATCCTAAACCACAGTACGCCCAACGGGCTAGGGATTCGCCGCACGTTGATCCCCCGGAGTCCAGGACAGGACTGAAGGGTGGAGGGAAGCGCAGTCGGGCTGACTACCGTCATACCCTCGTAGGGAAGAAGTTCGTCGTCCTGACCACGAACCCTGACCACCGTACCGCCGGCGCCGTGATCCGGCACGGCAAGATCCTCAGCGTCGACGTTCACCAAGATCACGCTTTCGTCGTCGAGTTCGTCGGCGACGAGGGCCATTACCCCAAGATCGACCTGCGTCCTCCACCCTGGAGGCGGGAAGAACTCGAGCAGCTCGAGAGACGCGGTCACTGGAAACTCGAGGACGACAAGAAACCAGTCGCCTCCCGCGTCCAACCTTCTTCGAAAGTCCACGCCCCCCGGGACCCCGAAGCCTCAGGCTCCGGAGACACCACTGCAGCCGCCGCCCCTGCAGCTTCCGCTCCACCACCTGCCGCCAAGCAACCCCACACCGATAACGGGGCTGGGTGCACCATCTCCAGCCTCGGTGACCTTCCCGCCGCTATCGAAGGCATCTTCCAAGAATCCCTCGCCTCCGCCGCGAATCTCAGCACCCGTGCTGCTGACCCTTCGCCAGCGTACGGTAGGTCCAACCGCCCCCGGGGCGCACCCCCCAACCCGGACCCCGCTCAGGCGAGGCAGTTCGACCGACGCAGCTGGAGGCGCGCGGCCCCCGCTCACCCTCCTGGTAACCATGTACCTCACCGTTCGAAGTGGTCTTCGCAGCGATCCACTCACGGCCACCACGCTCAACATGCACCCTCGAGGTGCTACCCCGTCAGCGCCCGCGGCCCGGCGTACCACCCTCCTCACCGCCGGCCCCCCTCTCCGCCGGAGCCGAGGTCCTGCCGACCTGAGGGTTGCCCGCAGCCCGACGCCTTCCCGTCGAGCCCCATCCACCCTGAGATGTCCACCGCTGATTGGATCGCCTCGCGGTACCAAACCGTGAACCTGCACCCGTGCGTTCTAGCTACCGTCACTGCTCGAGTCCGCCAGACGCGAGCCGACGCTGGCCGCAAGTTCGACCGCGATGTTCGATTCAAGTCATCGGACGCTAGTATGGCTGTTCGCGAGCTGGAACGCTCGATGAAGCAAGACAGTGTCGACCGAGGCATCTGCTCTCCCGCCGTCCTGCAGCACCTCCACTCCTACGCCCGGGAGCGGTACCGCGGGCAGGTGGTTGCAGAGGCGATGAAAGCCGCATCCGCTCCTCTCATCCCCATCGACTCGCTCCTACCCGCTGCCTCCACCGCCTGGTCCGCGCCAACGTCGGCGCAACCAGCACTCCCCCGCCCGTCGCCGCTGGTGGCTATGGATCGCGCTGATCGGGATCGCGCTGATACTCCGTACTCCACCCTCCCCGCTCCGGCCCAGTTTGCTTCCGCTCCCGGCGGACCTCCGCCAGGTCACCAGACGCCGCTGCATACCGACCCCGCGCCCACGCCGACCTCAGTCCCTGGTCCAGGATCGCACCCGCACGTCCAAATCCACCTCCACTTCGGCAATCAAATAGGATCCCAGTCCGCTCAAGGAGGCCGCGAGCATGCGTATGGATTCCACCCTCCTCCGTCTCCGCCTCCTTCTCCGCCTCCCTCTCCGCCATCACCCGTCACTCCGCCTTCAGCAGCATTCGCCCCCGCACTCCTACGCTGCAGAGGTGGCGCCCCAGGCACCGTCTACGCTGACGCCCCTGCTGGCGACGAGTCACATCCCTCGTCACCCCCTTCACCCCCTCTTGCTACACCTGAGGTGGCCGGCGCTGAACCCCCCACGCCGGCCGCCGCCGCAGAGACGCTTGTTCCGCCTCGTTACCCTCTGCCGCTCCTTTTTAGCCCCACCCCGGCCCCCGAGTCCGACACCCTGCCGTCCTCCGATTCGTCACCCACCCCTACTCCGGGTGCTGGCGGAGCCCCCTCGCGCCAGACGCCTGCCGGCATCTACGCGGCCGTCGCCGGCGCCCCCGCTCCTGCCTCTCGCGACGCTTCGCCTCCGGAGACGACGCCCTCGGTACCTGCCCCGACGTTCTCACCCACTCCGGACGCATCCACACCCCTCCACTTAGCCCGCGACGCTTACGCCCCGCTCGCCTCCGAGCATCCAGGTACCACCCCCTGGAACGGCGCCCTCACCGCAGACCCCCTCGCCTCCGCTCCTGTGGCGCCCTCGACCGAACACCTGCAGGCTCGAATCGACGAGCTCCAGCGCTCTCACGAGCGGGTCATGCGCGAACGGGACGCCATCGCTCTCAGCCTCCAATCATCGGAGTCCAGAACCGCGCATGTCGCTTCCGGCATCACCTCCGTTGAGCTCGAACGCGATCGCGTCGCGGCCCACTGCGCCGCGCTACAGGCGAAATGGGAAGCATTGCAGACGTCCCACGTGCAGCTGGCTCAGGCGCACGAGCGCGATGCCAACCTCCTTGCGCGGGCCGAAGCCTCCCGCGAAGCAGAACGCTCCTCCCTGACTGCTGCCCGCTCCGCGCTCACTGTCGCCGAGACCCAAGCCCAAGCGGCCAGCGAGTTGCATGCACAGGAGCAAGCGGCTCGCGCACTCTCTGCCTCGCAGCATGCCGAATGCCAGGCCACCCTTCAGCGAGTTACCCAGGAGCAGGGTAGCCTCAACACCCAGCTCGAGAGCGCTTTGACTGCCATTCAGACGGGTCGGGACGAGCGCACAAAGCTCGCCGCGGTGCACGCCGCCGAAGTGGAGGCGCTGCGGAGCCAAGTCGAACTCCTCCGCACCCCCGCTTCAGTCTTCGAATCGCCCCCTACGTCTTCACCCGGCGTCCCTCCTCCGACTTCCGGCGCCTCCGCCTGCGCACCCTCCCTCCGGACTCAGCCCCTCTGCTCCACTGCCTTGATTGACCCAACCGCACCTAACCCGTCCGCCCTCGGTCGGCCCGCCCCTTCACACGCCTCAGACGACGCCAGTCAGTTCGGAGAGCCTACTCCCCCGTTCTCAGTGCACCCTGCTGGCGAAGACTTCCAGTCCCTTTGGACCAGGAATCAGCAATCAAATACCTGGAGAGCCGAACTCCGCCGCCAGATCTCGTCCACAGGGGTCAACGCCATCCAACTACTCGATCGCAAGGAGCTCCCGCCTGCCTTGGAGTACATCGACTCCCTCCTGATCGACCCCTACGGCCCGGAACTCTCACTCATCGACACCCGCCGAGGCTACTCTGCGACGGACCTACCCGACCCCGACCTCGTCCTGGCCATCGCCCGACGCGCGCGCAACCGTCCTATGGCCGACTCCGACCCAGAGTCTGACGATGCCTCAGTCACCGCCTCCCGAGCCAGCGTCCGAACCAAGAGCAGAGGAATCAGCCCCGTCCGAAGAGTCACCACCTCACCGCCGCCGGACGATCGACGCCGCCGTCCACCGGCCGAGGATCCCTACTCAAATCTTAACGAAATCATCGCGATCCCCGATATGTTTCTGAGCACAGACGTTCAGGACAGGGAGTACGTTGCCGCTGTCCGCCGTGCCGACGTCATCGACTTCGCGGGTCTGTCCGTTTTCCGCCGTTTCCTGTATACCAACGAATGCCGTGGTCGGCGTGAGGCCAGCCTCCGGCTGAACCCCAAAGCCGCCAACAGCGCCGCCAAACATGACTGCATGGACAAGCTGCCCATCCCCGCCGACCTCTCCTCTGACGACACGTTCAAAACCAGCGTGGCGTACAAAAACCACTTCAGGGTTGCCTTGGGCCAATTTCTAAGTAACCCGCTCCTGCAAGGCGCCAACTGGAAGGACCTCTTGCAAAGCCTGTACACTCGCTTCGAGAGGCCCAAGAACGGCCACGCTATGCTGGCTCACTTCATCCGCATCGCGCTGCGCGACATCACGCTCCATCGAGACCCCCTCCTCCACGCCGAGGTCCTCCTCTTCAAATTAGATACCTCCTTCTACTCCCGTGAAGAGGGGATGACTCCCTTTGACCGCCTAGACTCGCTCGAGCCTACCATGGACGCCCCAACCTTGATGGCCAAAATCGTCGATTTCTACCTGGATAAAATCGACGACCACACCATGTGCCGCACTAACGTGTTAGCCAACAAGGTTCACCGCGCCGCCCTCGCCAGCAAGGTCGGCACCTGTCTACTCAACGACGAGCGCGACCCCGCTCGCGGCGAGGTGGTTTTCTCCGAGTTCAACAAAGTCTGGGGCCAATTGGAAAGCGCCTACACCAAGGAGCCCACAGCGGACAAACTAGCTGGCCTCGACCTCCAGAAGTTCGCCGAAACGCACCTTAAGGAGGTATGCGAGCGCTTCACCCGCGAACGTACGACGACTGAAAGGGTCAAAGGCATCCGCGCCAAACTGAACCCCCGCTCGCGCGCTCCCGCCCCCGTCGCCCCCGCTCCTCCTCCTCGCCGTACCGCCGCCGCCGCCTCTATGCAACCAGCGCCTTCGCATGAGCCTACCTATTCCGATGACGACGAGTACTCCTATGGCACCACATACCCCGTCGATAGCGGTCTGCAACCACCGCCGCCTCGGACACGCCGACGCGCCGCCTCCGCCGAACGGGCCCGCACTCGACCAAGCGCAGTCAAAACCGCACAAAACCCTCATGCCCCGCCCTACGCCGCAGCCGCTGCCCCACTCGCCCCCGAACCTCGGCCAGCGTCGCGCAGCCCCGGGCCTTCTGCGCCCAGCGGGAGACGCTCATGCCCACCCCCAGCCGGTTCTAAGGGCGAGCTCAGCGGCAAGCCGTGGGACCAGGAAAAGTGGAGCGCCACCATGGTCGATTTCGACCGACTTGATGAAGCTGTCCAGGACGGCCAACGCACGGCGGTCTACGCAACAGCGGCCAAAGCACGCCCAACCAAATCTGACCTGCAGGAGCTCCGCCTGGGCCGCTGCCCCCGACCCGAGCAAGGGCAGCCGTACCCGCCCGATGCTTGCGCGTACTGCTTCTACCGTCCTAAAGCCAAGGGGCAAGACGCTCGCCCCAACAACCCTGACTTCTGGCGCTTCGGCACGGGAGATGGCGCTCACTTCCCCGGCATGTGCGACTGCTTCAAGCGGTACCTCGCCGAGGGAGGCGACGCTTCGGACCCGCCCAATGGCCGCCAGTTCCTTCAGTCAGCCCTGCGGGAGCGCCGCCGCACCGCTTAGGGTTTCGGCAGCGACGAGCCCGTGGCCGCCGACGTGAGCCGTACCACAGCTACTCCACCTGATGCCACCCTCGATACTTTTGCCGCCGCCTCATCAGCGCCTGACAGCAGCAAGATCCACACCGTTGCCCTCGCCGACCGGGCACACGTGCTCCTCCTTGCCACCGTCACTGACCCCCCGGTCTACTCCCTACCCTCTACGCGTCTGCACCCGGGCACGAGCCTCGCTGCAACGCTACTCAGCTGCATTACCTCATCACTCGGTCCTTTTCCGAGCAGTTTTGGGGACGTTACCAGCCTATACCGCATGACTCTCTCCGACGACGAGTGTGTACACCATGTCTTTGTGCCCCCTACACGATTTCCACTACATCGCCTCCGCTATACGCTGGCCTCCATGACGCCTCCGGACGCGGCGAACCCTACACGTGCCCCTACAGCTCTCGTCCCTTGGAATGCAGCTCTCACTCCAGACCTCGGGCTCGACCGGCACGCGCACTCCCTCGTCACGATGCTGAAACCACGTCTCAGCCAGCTCAACGACTCAGTCCGCTTGCCTGTCTGCTCGCTTGTTCGCCGCCCCGTCAAACGGTTCGACTACAGCGACCCCTTGTCCACTAACATGCCACAACCCACCTGCTCTAGCGTTATGCTCGCCGTCACTCGCTGGCGCCGCTACCACCACCAAGTGCTGCTGCAAGTGTGCAACGGCGAGCTCTGCCTGCCCACGATCGACATGCTCAAAGATGAGCAGTCACTCTGCGCGGCTAGACGCCTAGCCGATACATACTTCACAGATACGCGGCAGCTAATTCGTTCTTTGGCGCTCGCCACACGCTGGACTGCACAGGCACTCGGTAGCACCTCAGTCTGCTACCAAGTAGTCTGCTCCAGACTACCAGTCACCGCCAGCTCCGCGTGCCACTGGGTGTGGGCCGCTACCTCCGTCTGCGACTCACTACCCATGCACCCTTCGCAGCGTAAATCACTAGCATCGGCTCTACGCCGTTGCTACGCCACTCGGGCGCCGCAGACCCGAGTCACACCCGCACACCTCTTGACCACACCCATGAAGTGGTCCTCTCTCCTCTACAACGATGAAAACGACCCCATGCCGTTCGACGTCCCTGACATTGCACCCCGACGTAGAGTCCCGTTCTTGACACCACTGTTCGAGCAAGAAGCCCGTGCCGCCGCCGTCGCCGCTTTCAGCGACCTGCAGCGTCGTGCAGACGGTAATGTAGATTTCGATAGAACCCTCTTAGACCGCCTAATTGAGGCTAGCTGCGATCGCGCCAGGTCCAGAGGTACGCTGAAGGTAACGCCCCGCGACGTGCGCGAGGCGGCCCAAACTTTAATCGAGACTCGAAGACGTTCCGACGTACAGGATAGATCACCCGCAGACGTACTACCCGACCACTACGACACGCTCCTGGAGCAATTACACACACTCCGTCGGGACACGGAGTCGACTAAGTTGGGGGGAAGCAGCAGGGCTGCCCGCGTGCTCATAGTAGGAGAGACATCGGGAGTCATTGGCCGCATGTTCCGAGAAGCTGGAGCAGACGTTGCCACTTGTGACCTACACGCTTCAGACTCCGACGCGCCTGACACACTCCATTTCAAAGGCGACGCGTCTTACATTCAGGATCTGGGATGGGACCTCGTCATTGGCCACCCACCGTGCACCTACCTCAGCAACGCGGGTGTCCAATACCTACACACGGAACCGGGACGCTATGACCGCATGCTAGACGCAGTAGCACAGTTTCAGAGACAACTTGACGCTAAAGCCCCTTTCGTCTGCATTGAACAACCCAAGATGCACGGCTACGCCAAGCGGAAGCTAGGTGGCCTGCAGCCCACTCAGTACGTACACCCGTGGCAGCATGGCACAGGCCAGACTAAGCCAACCTCCCTTTACCTCTCGGATGGGTTACCGCCCCTCGTCCCCACGCACGTGGTGTCTGGCAGGGAACGCGCCCTCGCTAGCCTTCCTCAGAGCGTGACCCGAGCAGAACGCCGCAGCCGCACTTTTATAGGCATTGCCGGGGCCATGGCCCTCCAGTGGATGCCGATCATTACCCGATACGCCTTGCATCACCCCGATCACCATACTGCCGCCTCCCTGGTCGAGGCCGCGACCGCCGCCCAGCAGGACGACCCCCGACCCTCTCGCCGGGTGGCCGCCGTCCGCACGTACGCCATCGAGGAGTCTCCAACAACCACTTCGGTAGAGCATCTGGGAACCCGCCCCTGGGAGCTACCGCGCCCCTCTTCCCCGATACCTACCCTCCCCATCGTCCGCCTCCGCCGGACCTACGGCAAATGGAGAGCCCTTGAGCCATCCGAAACAGAGGGCAGAATCAACCGCTACCGTTGGCAACCCCTACTCCCGTCAGAGCATGAGGCGGTAGAGACCGCCACGCGCCGTCCCAGAGTCAGCGCGTCGGTCGCCCAGTGGTTAGCCCCAGAGGGCCCCTCAACCCCCGGCAGCACCGAGCCACCCAAGGCTAGCCTGTCCATGCTCTTGAAGGCTGTCTCCACTCAACTACACCAACTACCCCGATGGAAGGAGTCAGCTGTTCACCTCACCTCTCAGCTCGAGCAACAGCTTCAGCAACGCAAGAACGCGCTGGCTGACGAGACCTCTGCATACGACCCGGTATCCACGCAGACACGCCAACCCCGGCGGCCCCACGGCCAGTCGTACCCGGGCTTGCGTGCCTCGGGGGAGACGACTCCATCGCTCAACCCTCCCTTCCGTAGCGCCGCTGAATACCTGGCCGATTATCGCACCCGCTTCGTCCGCTCAGCGCCTCCCCCCGTCGCCGTGGCCAGCGCCTCTCTCCAGCCGTCTTCCGAGCCACTCACTCGGCTCGACTCCGAATCGAAGGCTCCCGTCGCTTCCTCCACCTCGTTTACGGAGGACGACATCATCGAGCCCCCACCTCGTCTACCCTTCGTTACGAACGCCGCTTACATCGCCGACTTCGCCGTCGCGAAGCACGCTGCTACCCGACACGGAGCCGATACCATGTTCTCCATCGGCCGCGCCGCCTGCTCCATCAGGGAGTCTATCAGTGACACGGGAGCAGGACCATCCATCATTGGTACTCAGATCCTAGCCCGCCTACCCGCCGATGCCGCCGTCAGCCGTAGTGACGACCGGGCCACGGTGGACGAAGAGATCACCGGCGCCAACGGGCAACCCCTGGTCTCGCGAGGTACCGTTACCCTCGTCTTCACCCTCAGTGGTCATCCCTTCCGCCACGACTTCCTAGTGGTGGACGGAGGCGATTTACTCCTCCTGGGCAACGACTTCCTCTCCAGGTACCAAGCTACCATCCGCCCCTTCGGAGACGACGGCTCTGGCACTATGCAGCTCCAGGTCAACCACAAGGGCCGCCGTCGCCACCTCTCCATCTCCCTCTCTTGCGCCGCCTCCAACCTCCCAGCCGTTTCGGCACCCGTCCGCCTACAACGCCGCTGTTGCGCCGCTCCATTGCGAGCCCCGACCGAGAGCGACACCGGACCCTCGGACGAGATCCTCACCTCAGAGCATCCAGCCCTAGTCCCGCTCGACGACCCAGTCATCGCCTCACCGCCTCTCGACCCTGTCACCGCGGTCCCTCCTCTTGACCACGTGACTAGTCAGACCATCACGGATGAGTACCTGCTCTACAGCAAGCTGGCCATACCGATACCCGCCCGAACTGAGGTTACCGTCTGGCTAGCCATGCCGTTGGCCCATCGAGGCCGCACCTCCTCCGTACTCATCGACCGCATCCCTGCCGCCCATGGTCTAGAACCTGGCGTACCAGTCGCCTGTAGCCTCTCGACCCCGAATGCCGAAGGACTGGTCGCGGTGCGACTAATCAATGTGCTACACCGTCCTACCACGATACCCTCTTCCGCTCCCATCGCCCGCTGCCTCATCGACTACGAGGTCAAAGCCCCGGGTGCCATTAACCCCGGTAGCGACGACGCTTACGAGCGCTTGAGCGTCGACCAGCGCGCCATCATCGACAGCATCTCAGTGGACGAACAGCAGCGTCTCACCGAGGCGCAACGTCTCCGAGTCCGTTCCCTCCTCGCCAAGCACATCCGTGCCTTCGCCATGAACCCGAAGGACCCCGCTCACACCCACCTGCTCGAAGTGGAACTCCCACTCATCGAAGGGTCCAAACCTCATCGACATGCCGCCTCTCGACATGGAGAGGCCGGACAGGCCATTGTAGACGCTCACGTAGCTGAGATGGAAGCTAATGGCATCATCCGCAAGTCCAATTCTCAGTGGGGTAGTCGCGTGGTGCTCGTCAAGAAGAAATCCGGTGAGACCCGCTTCTGCATCGACTTCCGGGACCTCAACAGCAAGCTGCTCACTCTCGACTCTCCGATACCCCGCTGCGACGAAGCCATCGATCGCCTCGCCTCCGGAGCTGGATCCCAGGACTCGCTCTTCCTCTCCACCATTGACCTGGCAGCAGGTTTCTGGACCCTCCCTATCAAAGAATCCGATAAAGCCCGCACTGCCTTCGTCACTCACCGTCAGAAGTACGAGTGGAACTACCTACCCTTTGGAGTCCAGAGCGGCCCCTCGTACATGTGCCGCCTCATGGACGCCGCGCTCCAAGGGCTGGCCTGGGAGGTATGCATGCCCTACCTGGACGACTGCGCCGTATGGTCCACGGGCGTGGGAGCCACAGCCGACCTCCGCGAGCTGGCCTCCTTCGAACAAATGATGACCCGTCTGGACCTAGTCCTGGAGCGACTCAGCTGGGCCGGCATGACCGCCAAAGCGTCCAAGTGCGTCCTCTTCGCCACCTCCACTTCCTACCTTGGTCACATCATCAGCCGCAAAGGATTGGAAATGGAGCCTGCAAAGATCCAGAAGATCCTAGACATCCAACCCACTTCCGTTAACACTCTCGAGCGAGTTCGCTCCTTTGTGGGACTCTGCTCCTACTACCGCCGTTTCGTCAAGGGGTTCGCCTCCATAACGGCTCCTCTCGCAGACCTCACCAAAGCCGGAGTCGATGTAGCGACCGAGAGCCAGAAACCCGCCGTTCAGAACGCGATCACCACCCTCATCCACCACATGACTTCTGAGCCGGTCATCCTCCGCATGCCCCGCTTCGACCGCCAAATGATCGTCAAGACGGATGCCGCCCAAACTGAAGGCCTTGGCGGAGTCCTCACCCAGGAGGACGACGAAGGCCACGAGCGGGTAGTCGCCTACTACGGGCGCCGCCTTACCAAGCACGAGCGCAACTATACCGTCACCGAGATCGAGTTGCTCGCCGCCCTCGAGAGCATCCGCACGTGGCGACCTTACCTGTGGGGACGTCGATTCCTGCTCGTCGTCGACCACGCTGCCCTACGATGGCTCCATACCATGAAAGACACCATCGAAGGCGGTCCTGCCTCCCGCCTCATGCGCTGGAACATGAAGCTCATGGAGTATAACTTCGAAGTGATGCACAAACCGGGCAAGATCCACAGCGATGCGGACGCGGTTTCCCGTCTCGTTGCCGCACTTACTCGATGGACTACCGACCCCCTGGCCGCTCCCGTCCTGCATACCCCGCCCGCCGACCCCGCCGTGGATGTTCGCGCATCCAAGGTCGCGTTCTACGACCCCCTGACCCTTAAAGCATACTGCTGGCATCGTCGTTGCGGCGGCCTTGACTTCCCCGGAGGGACCCAGGACCCCGCTGACCGCGACGCCGCCGCGGCCCTTCTGCGCGAATGCGATGAGGAAGTCAATCTCCCGGAGGCCCTGTGGACTCGCCTGCAGGTGACCGCCCTCTCCTCCGTCCCTCCCTCGGTCTGCGATTGCATCGACAGGAGAGGCCTGACGCATCGGGTCTCGCTGTGGATGGTCCCCGCATCCCCGGACGAGTTGGGTTCCATCGAAGCGACCCCCGAAGGCGAGATAGAAGGACAACGAGCGGCCATCCGACCCCTCGACGATGTAGCCCTCGGCTCACCCTACAGAGAGGCTATCCAAGCTGCCATCGCCGCGATAACTAACCCCCGATTCCGCGTCCTCCCGGCCGCCCCCTCCGTCTCCAGCTGTCTGGCCGCCGTACGCCGCACCCTCGCCTCCTGGTCCGGTCCGACCCGTGACGGAGAAGACCACTTCGACACAGTACGCGCCGGTGTTACCGCGACGTGCTGGGAGCATCCGCCGTCGGCTCCCGTCCTACCCTTAGTCTGCGCCCCGGCCGCCAAGACAGGCCGAGCAACGGTGACCACCGCTCAGTCTCTTCTGGCCGCTGACCGCGCTGTCAGACTCGCCGAGACGTCTCGGCGTACCATCGTTGATTCCTACGTCACCACTGAGACTCCCACCGCCGCTGCGCTACTCGAGGCGCAGGCCAACGACCCCGACTGCGCCACTCTTCGGTCGTACTTCGCTACTGGCTCCATCGGGCCCATCTTAGACAGCGCCCTCCACAAACGTGCCGTCTGGGCTGCCCGAGAAGCTCGGCATCTCAGAGTAGGCGACAACGGCCTCATTAGCCGCCTGGACCCTGTACGACCCTCTGCCAGAGCTGGCCGGCCCAAACCCGCCTCGGTCCTCCGACCCTTCATCCCCGTTGAATTGCGTCCCGCCTACCTTTACGCGTTCCACGAGCAGTTAGGGCACGTTGGGACCACTACTATGCTGAAGGCCATCCGACTCCGAGTCTATTGGCCAGGAATGGCTGCGGACGTACGCGACCACGTACGCAGCTGCCACGAGTGCGGCGCCGCCCGCGCCGCCCACCGATCTCACAGCCACCCCGTCCGGCCTACGATTGGGGCATACCCGTTCGACTCAGTGGTCTGCGATGTGTGCGACATGACCGAGTCGCACGATAAGCGGTTCACGAAGATCCTCGTATTTGCCGATTCTCTCTCCCGTTGGATCGAGGTTGTCCCGTTTCATGGCGACCCTACAGCTGAAGAGGTGCTCGACGCTTTCACCAGCCACGTAGCGTGTCGCTACGGGTGGCCTCGAGAGCTGCGCTCCGACGGCGGCTCGAACCTCGCAAGCTTGCTCTCCGAGGCCATACACGCTCGGACAGGCGTGCACCTGCTCAAAGGCGCCAAATACCACCCACAGTCCCAGGGTATCGCCGAACGCGTACAAGGCACGCTCACTCGAATGTGTGTCGCTGCCAACGAGGGCGGCTCGCACTGGCCCGACTACCTGCCATTCGTCCTCTTCTCCTACCGCGCGACCCCTCACCGCGTCACGGAGCTGTCGCCCTCCATGATCCTCTACGGCCGAGAACTCCGGCTGCCATCCTTCCTAGACAGCCCCGAAGCCGTCCTCTCTGTCGCCGACCTGCCGCCCAGCATCCAAGCATATGCAGAGCGTCAACACCTCCTCATAACCTCGGCGTGGCAGTCCGCCAGAGAAGCTACTGCCGCAGAGCAAGAGAACGCCTACCAGGAAGCCTGCGGCAAGCATTCTCTCGGTGCCGCCGGCGACGACGAGAGCCCCGCATTCGAAGCTGGTGACTCCGTGCGATACCTTCTACCGGAGAAGCATGCAAACAAGCTGAGCTCCGCCTGGTCCACGCCCTGCCGCATCCTCGAATCCCTCGGCTACGGCAATTACCGACTTCGAGACCTTCCTAATAACATCATTGACGACAAATTCCATGTCTCCCAGCTCCGATCCCATGTCCCCGCGGCCGATGCCGCCCCTCTGACCGCAGACGAGTACGTCGTCGACCGCCTCGTCAGCCACCGCGGCAACCGCGTAACCACCCGCGAGTACAAGGTCAAATGGCGACAATACCCCGTCTCGCAATGCACCTGGGAGCCCCGTCGCGAGCTCCTCCGTCGTTGCGAAGAACTCGTTGCCGCATACGATCTCGAAAACCCTCCCGCGCCTGAGCCGCGGGTACAAACCCCGACGCCTCCGATGCCCCCGGCCCCTTCCGCAACCGTGCTGAAGCCTGCCGTCCCTACGGCCACTACTGTGCCGCACCCGCCGAAACAGACGACCAGCGCTACGCCGAGTGCTGACCTTCCACACCGAGCCGTCTACGCCAAAGGGCGATGGAGATACTTCCGAAATGTCTCCACCCCTCGCGGCCTCTCCGAGCGCACGTTCGAGGAATCCGCCTTCCCGCCGACCGACCTGAACTCTCCGCACTTCAGATCTCTTCGCGAGAGCTCGCTCGCATCCGTTCCGCCGCCTGTCGCTTCCCTGATTGCCGCAGCCGCCATTTACCTTCGACGTCTGTGGCCGTGAAGCCACTGACAATTCCGGAGCCCAGGGCTCCGTGTCAACGTGCAGGTTGCCGGGGGTCGCGCCCCAACAGGGGAGTCAAAACCTTGGACTGAAACGCGTCTGACTAACGCATCCTCGGAAGCCTGCGCAACTTGCTGAGCATAAATCGCTGTATGTTCTGCTAGACACCGTCCCATACCGACCGTGCTACCACGCCAAACACCGATTCTCTAACCTACCCAGGCCTGGGCGACGATTGACACATATCCATGGCGTGACTGATTCTACGCCATCATGACCCGATACTCGGGTTGCCGCTACCAACCCGACCAGTGCGCGACTAGCTACCGCCACTCATGCTACCCGACCGTCTGAGGGATTTCGTGGACAACCGAAACGGACGCCGCCACCGATGGCGACGCTCGTGTCCTCCCTCTTCTTTTTCTACCGCAAG
>Ga0209652_1000786_pt1 | contig 26739 bp, 41 predicted proteins | sample SaaInl74LU_5_DNA_FD_184641 | JGI IMG/M metagenome (GOLD analysis project Ga0209652, IMG submission 184641) | Marine microbial communities from expanding oxygen minimum zones in the Saanich Inlet - ESP_74LU_5_DNA (SPAdes) (version 2) | ecosystem: Environmental > Aquatic > Marine > Intertidal zone... | reverse complement strand
CTCCTTGATCTTTTCCACGTCAGTGTCACGTTCCTTCTGGATCTTCTTACTCAACCTCTTGAACCCCTTGTTCTTCTTCTCGGCAGCGAATACAGTCATGGTGTTTGTAATGGCAAGCATTTACTTTGTGTCGACATTTAATTTTAAGCGTTTCAACTTTTCCTGAAACTCACGACGCTCACCCGGAGATTCAATCTCCTTTCCGGTAGCGAGTGCTTCAATCTCTGGACCTGTGAGTTGCATCGCATTCACCCTGAAATCCATGAACGCCTCCATCGTGATGGGAACGAGAGGCTTCACGAGGTCGAAGATGGCTGTAGCGTATTCCCTAATTTCCTGTTGAGCATGGGCATCCATACGGAGGTGTAGGTAGTGGAGGAGGTTGTGAAGGTTAATTTTCCAATAAAATTCGGTATAAGTCGACTGAGGGAGGGTACCGCGAGCCTGTTCACGACAAGCTCCATTCTCAAGGAGTTCTTCATAGACATCGAAAGAGTGACTTAAGTGATCCGAAACCTTGTCATCTAGGTTATCCTTGAGTTCCACCACACCCTCTGAACCTTGGTGATTCACCTGGGACTGACCACGGTACGTGTCAGGTTCGTAGTACTCCTTGGGAACCACTGAATACCGAGCAGACAACTCATTCACACTGGCGGTGCGGTGTCGAAGGTGTTGTCGGGCAATGTATATGGGCATTTTGATGTGAAATTTGAAGTCGACCATTTCAAAAGGGGTTGTGTGCCAATGGCGTAAGAGATAACGGATGAGACCACGGTCTCCACGAGAGGTTTTTGTACCGTCACCATAGGAGACGCGTGCTGATTGGACGATGGACGAATCCAGATCTTTTTGAGGCATGTGGTCCACGAGTCTGACGAATCCATGATCAAGAACCTTTTGCATTATACATATGTATCCGTTCAAATCTTTAATAGAGACACTCGTCATCCATCGGTACCTCTCCGCAAAAATCATACAACTTGTACAACTTTTCCTGTGCTTTCTCAATTTCGGCTTGTGTGTCGTTCATGGCATCTATAGCATCGTCCACGAGTTCCAAGAAGGTGTCCAACTCGTCTAGGGCAATACGATGTGTGTTCCTGTTTGCCTTTCTCGGGTGAAACGCAGACTTGAGACGCTTGTTACTTTTGATAACCTTGTCGATGTGGGGCTTGTTGACAGCGGACATGCGGATGGAGAGAGACATTTTTCTATTTTAGTTCTTTCACGAATTCACTTAGGTTTTTATAATATCTTTTCAAATCTTTCATGAATCTTTTATTGTTTTCCAAAACTTCACATTCAGGTTTGTTCAGATAAATCCAAGCCAAGTTTGATTTGGAATACTTTGTCATCTTTTGATTTTCATTTGGTTTTCGAGCAATCAATTTTGTAGACTTTTTCTTTTTGGAAGCTGGTAAGACTTCAACCCTGTTGACAAAGGAGAGAGCCTGCATGACTGTATCAGCCAAGTCATCCTTCTTCTTCGATTTTAGGAATGTGTCGAGCCAGTGTGCATTCGTGGGACCCGATCGAATAAACTCTTCACATCTCTGTATGGCAACTTTCTTCCTCTTATTGTACTGCGCCTTTCCCGGACCGGCGACATCGGGAATCTTGTGACGTGCGTCATACAAGATCGTCTCAGCTTTGGGACACTTTATGATGAAGTACGCGTGAAGGAAGTGCATCACAGAAATCATCTTCTTGTTTCGCTCGGGTTGTTTCTCGATGAGAATCGTATCGGCAGTGAGTACCCATGGTCTATCATCGAGGTGGTTACGAAGGGACACATAGACACCGTCCGCGTGTTGTGGTGGAATACCATCGACGTCCCACTCCCGAACGAGGTTACCAGTTTTATCGTCAAGAAGACAAAGAGCCAAATTCTTTGTACCAACGTCGATACTTAAAATCATTACTTAAAAAGATTAAATTGTCTTTAAGTAATGAAGTATATTGCACACCGTGGGTATTCGCTTAGACACAGGGACAACAGCATAGAAGCTATATACGAAGCACTCGAGAGAGGGTACGACGGGATCGAACTCGATATTCAACAATGTGCGTCTGGTGAAATTATTCTGTATCACGATGTATACATCGATGATCAGTTTATAAACGACATGACATTCGAGGAACTGAAATCGAAAAGTGTGTGCTCACTCAAAGAAGTGTACGATACCCTACCATCTATTCGAAGAACGAAACTCTTCTTAGACATCAAAGGTGATCAACCTTCCATCATCACAGAACTCATACAGTTTTACGAAAATGAATCGCTGGAAAACATCTTCTTTTGTAGCTTTAATCGAAAATTACTGTACGGATTACCCAGTCGTTTTCATAAGGGTTCGACGTTTGAGACAACATTCGATACACCGGAATACGACATAATCACCAAAGATTTAAAGGCGGTGGTTCTTCATTGGACATGTCTTGATCACGGATTCATCGCATACTGTAAAATGCACGGTATCAGGGTATTTACGTATACACACAAGGAGTCCAAAGAATTGGAGTATATGAAAAGGTATGATGTAGACGGTATAATAACCAATGGTTTAACTTAAAGAGAATCTTTTTTTAAAGACTATGTGGTGTTGGTGGTGCTGTCATGAATGTGATGGCGAAGCTTTAAGTATGCCACACAAGTATGACGATCGTCGTAATAAGTTTTACACTTCTGGTAATTTTTGTTCGTGGAGCTGTATGAAATCATTCGCAATAGATAAACATGGAATCAGTCGTGGGGGTATCATATGTGGTAACATCATCATGATGCGTAAGAAAATGTATAATCAGATTGGTGGGATCAAACCTGCACCGAACCGTTTTATGCTGAAAGAGTTTGGAGGGGACATGACAATTGAACAATTTAGGGAAAATCAGACGATAGATGTCACAAAACCAAAAGAAATCGAAACGAAACCGGTTGTTAATAATGTGATACCCTTCGTCTCAAATACAAAGAAAATGGATGAGATCAAGAATGCGTCATCTAACAACAGTGCACTAAAACTCAAGAGAAACAAACCACTCAAACGTGACTATAACAATTTAGAGTCTGCACTAGGACTCATCATAACTCCCAAAACCTAGCATTCGTTTCTGTTTTGCAGTTGGTATCGAAGGTGGTAATTGGTCCGTTTTTTTACTATGTACCCAACGCTCACCGTCATGTGCCGTCCAGCATATATCGTACCGCTCTATCATTTTCCTGCACAGTACACAGGGTAATGATATAGCGTCACCGTGTATATTCCTTCTAAAGACAATTAAGTGACCGTATTTTCTATGTAACCAGTCACTAAATTGATGTGGTTTATATCCTTTTCGCATACATTCATGGTACAGGCGCCGAATGAGTTGTCTCTCCGCACACATGTGATTGTTACTCGTCACCTCCGGTCCTCTCGACATAGAACTTTTCACCGTACAATACTTCATACTTGACAATTAAGACATGTTTTACCAGAATATACAAAATCGCATCTCTTGCATTCACTTAGGCAGACGATGTTCTTTTTCGGCACAAGACCTTTCGCGAACCGATCGAGTTCTTTGACAGTGTATATTCCATACGTTATCATTGTTTCTAGAGATGGAAATCTCATACTGGTTGACATTGGACCATAACCCTTATGTTCGTTTAGGCTAGGCACGATAGACAGTTCTTGAGTCCCTTTTTCGCCTTGAGCATGGCCGCGAACGAATCAACCATAGGGGGGACGAGGCTCTTGAGAATCTTCTCAAACTCGGAATCTTCGGCACCCTTGTCGATCTGTTCGATGAGGTGATTCAGGACACCGATGACCAACTTCTTCTTCTGGGGACCGGGAAGATTCTTGAATTTGTTCGTCTCCAACATGAGACGACCTAGGATGGGAGGAATATCTTCTTTCGTGAATCCATCATCGAGGTATTCCATCTTGAGTTCCTCGACTGTGGCGACGAGACTTTTGGCATCAATCTTGCCACTAAACTTTTGGAGTATGACGTCCATTATAATATTTGTATACTGTAAGCGTAGAAATGAAATTCAATGATATCATCGCTACGACCGCACTCTCGACGGGGTTGGTCAAGATGTACATGGATTTCGAAAATTCTGATAAAGTCGACGTAAAGTTTAAAAATTCAATCATCTTCGGTATTGTCATCACGACGACGTGGTTCATATACTACACGAATGAATATGGATTCAGTCATTTCACCGTGTACACTTTAATCAGCTTACTTTTACAGATGTACATCCTGAAAAATATAATTGATAAGGAAAAAGTACATTAAAGATTCTATCCATATCTTATCCAGTAATGAGCACTCTCATTCGTGCGTCCGTCAAGCCAACTGTCACTCCCGCCAAAAATGTGAAGAAGAGCGTATCTTCTACCCGACCCCCACTGCTCACACGTGTTGAGCGCCCGAATGATTACCTTTCTGTCGCCGAGCGCGTGAATGGTCGGGCTGCGATGATCGGTTTCACTTCCGCCGTGATTGACGAGGTCATGACCGGTAACTCTATCAGCACCCAGTTCCACGATAACATCGGCCTTTCTATCGCTGTCGCTAGCTTGGCGTTTCTTGGAACCGCGGCGAACCCTAAGGATGAGGGGTACGTTCAGGGATTTTGGAAACCTGAGACGGAGCTCCTGAATGGCCGACTCGCGATGGTAGGCATCGCATCACTTCTCCTAACAGAATCGATCCACCCTCATGTGCCTCTATTCTAGAGTCCGGGTGTGTCGCCATATAACTCAAAAATTCAATCATCTTCACCTTTTCGAGCATCGAAACTGTTCCTGCCCTACGTATCAGGTAGGCCAAGAACATCATGAGAATGTAGACATTCTCGGCGATAGGCTTCATACTTAAAGGCTGTATGTACTTTATAATCATATGATGTATGTCTTTAAACCCACTGGTGGCCTGGGAAACACTCTGATTCAATTAACTTCTATGCAAGAAGAATGTAAACATCTTCATGATTCTGTGTATGAATATGAACTTTCTAATTGTGTAACCATCAAAGGGTTCACGCGTACACACGAAGTTGGAGAACAACCCGAAACCCCAATTTATATCAATCCGTATACCGTGAAATACATCCACCCTAAAATTAGAGATATCGTTGAACCTACGTCTTACATGAAAAAGTGTATACAAGATGTCATACATATTCTCGACGGCGTTTCATGTGGTATGGCGATACGTAGAGGATCATATTGTGAAGATTCCAGACAATATAAAGATGATAGATCTGATAAACCCCATTTTTACCATTGTTCGGATAACGGACTGAAGCGTTTTAAAAATGCCATACAAAAGGTACCGGGTAAGATTTTTTTAACGAGTGATTCACAGTCGACATTGAGATCTCTGATAGATGAATTCGGTGACAAGATTGTCACAATAGATACAGTATTTACCGTCGGTGCTGAACATCATAGAGACGGTGAAAAGAAATACACCGAATACCATAATATATACTTACTGTTCTTCTTACTGAGTAAATGTCCCCATCTATTTATTACGGGTGGTAATAAAGACATGGTCGGATTTTCGACTTACGCCTATATGGCGGCTATTTATGGAAATAAACCGTTTGATATCATTTTCAATGATTAAATGTGATACTTATTGGAGTACTTTTTTCGGAGAATGGTCAATCCATTACACACAGGAATAGTCGAAAACTCCCAAAATTGACCGGGTAATTCAGCCACAGCTCGGTACGGTCCACCATGTGACCATTGTGCACCTGCATTATCTGTGAGGTCGCTGTGATATCTAGGTGTGTAATTACCGTACATGAGATCATGTAACAACACGACGGATGAAGGTGATACACATTTGTCAATTTCTTCTAGTTCAGACTTCACGTGTTCGTATGAGTGCCAATCATCTACATAAATCAAATTTTGCACGACATTCTTGTCAAGTTGTTTAAGATATTGGAGAGCATCCATCTTGACAAAAGTCCAGTACGGTGCAAGTTCGGGTGGTGGTACAAATTGTGTATCATCTATGTCAACACTGACAACATGCCCACCCGTTAGTTTTGCAGTCATAAGTAGAGGGAGAGTGGTAGTACCACCGCGTACACCGAGCTCTAGGATAGTCTTCGCTTTAACGCTTAGTGCAATACCAAATATTGTCATCAAGTGAGCATCACTGTCGCCCGTACCATTCAACGATGTATTAATAACGCGTTCCAAGTTCATCTGTTATAAGCTGTATCCCCATCTTTAAGTCAATTGTAGGTTTCCAATACCGAAGAATGAAATCACTAGGTTCGTTGTGAACGGTTTGAGTATTATCCTTTCGTTCAGTGGGAATTATATTACGTGGTCCAGCTATGATATGAGCGATCTCTTTGATTTCGGTCCATTCAAAATTTGTAACGTCTATTATTTTACGCTTTACTGATAATTCATCGAAATTTTCTAGGATAACCTGAAGAGCAGTCGCACAGTCGTATGTATGTAAAAATTGACGTTTCTCGGTTCCATCTGTTAACATTTGAATTTTTCCGGTATCCCTGTATTGTTGGACAAAGTCGGTAATAACATGACTTTTTTCACCAACAATCTCGGGTCCGTATACATTCCAAAGTCGTACAGAAATTCCATTCATGCTTCTCATATAATGTTCACCCAATTGTTTAAGAAGACCGTACGTGTTTGGCATATTTTGCATTTGACTAGACATGAAAATACATGGTTTGTCACCAATAGCGTCGAATGTGTTCATCATCATCATAACATTGCGATTGATGAAATCGTGTGTTATATATTTCAAATACTTACTTCCACCCACATCATAGGCAAGAAAGAATACGAAATCTGACGTATCGACCGCTTCTCTCAGTAGAGAATTGTTTACGGGGTTGGTCAAATCCTGTTTAAAAGTATTCCTGATATCCCATTCGATGACGGTATAGTTTTGACTTCGTAGTCGACTACACAAACTAGCACCGACAACGCCAGAGCTCCCGAGAACGAGTACCGTTTTCATTATGGTTAATGAGACGGTGTAAACTTTAAGTTGCGTGTATTGATCTAAAGTAAGATCTCAATCGGCACAGTTTTCATAATCTCCTCTGGTGTTTCCGTCAATTTGTGTTTACCATCCGTATGGTATCCTTCGTCTATGAACGTTTTATACACGTCACGATCTTTGTTCTGCGAACTTTCATCGTGACAGTGTGCGAAATGATACATCTTATTTTTTACAAAATCTTCATCTCCAAAGGATGATAGATGCCATCCGGAATTCTTGTAGAAGGGAAACTTCCACCGCCGTTCTCTAAACACCTGTGGAGTCACGTGCCGAAGTACCTTGCGTGTAGTGAGAACTGTACCAAACCAGGGTTCAGTGGTTTGAATATACTTGAAACTATACTGAAACGCAGTCATGTTGAATGAACACGTGTGAACATTCTCAGGTAATTTGATGCAGTTGTTGTTTGGTATTTCATCAACATCCGAAATCATGACAAGTGCGTCATCCGGTATATCTTCGAGTCCTCTCGTGATACAGTTCCTCTGAAAATTCTCACGAGACCAAGGGTTTGTATCGGTTGGATTATCTTTCACGATGACATGAATAATCTTATCATTCCATTTTTCAAACAAGTGTTTGTTCGTATCGTACACGAGTTCCTTCTCTTCACCTCTATGTGTCACCGTCGATTCGACGAGAATAAATTTGTCCACGACAGGTGAAAGGTACCTCAAACGTTTTTTTAGAATGTCGATCTCGTTGTAAAATGTAAAACAGTCGATAATCATTTATCAAAAATTGTTACATACTCTTTAAACAGTTAAAGGTAAAACATACAAAACATGTAATGAAACTCGAAGAATATAAGAATCTGGTGTTCACTCACACGAAACAGCCGAGTTCTGAAAATACGGTTTGGGCAGAGACGTCTAAACTGTGTATGCTCTTTATCGAATTTAGGTACATGGATATATTAAAGTATAATCTATGGAACATCGCCAACGTGTACGGTGGGGGTGATACCACACTTGTAATTGTTCACAGTGGTGATAACAAAGATATCATAATGGAAACAACGAAAGACTGGAAAAATGTTCGATATATCCAAGCCATGGAAAAAAATGACTCGGTCAAAGCATACGATACGCTCATAACGAGTCACGACTTTTGGGATCAATTTTCTGAATTTGAACATGTATTGACAAATACATGGGATTCCTATATATTTAAACGAATTCCCGAAAAGTTTTTTAAGTATGACATAGTTGGAAGCCCTTGTGGTCACTACTACGTCATACTCGATAATCGAATTATTAACATATGTCACAAAACATGTGAATGTCCGAGATGTTTACAAGGTGATCATCCGTTTAAGGACAACAATTTCAAGGATCATCCCCATAAATTCTTTCTTTTTAACGGTGGGTTTTACTTACGAAATGTTGAAAGTACTAAAAAGTTGTGTTTACAAAAGAAACATGTTGGTGAACCCGATGACGTATACTATGCCATTTCTGATTTAACTCGACCTTCTAGAGATGAAGCTCGAGAATTTGGGGTACAGGATTTCAAATACGATGGCGTTCCGGTTGGATGTCACCAAATATGGCTTCGTCAAGATGAGGAGTACATACGAGAGTTGTACACATCCCTCTTACGCCACATGTCTCCGTAATCGTTCGTTCCTTTCATGTCCGTGTTATCCGCACCTCTCGCGTTATTATACTTACACTTGACGAATTTGACACCACCAAACTCGACAAATTCTTCAGATGTGTGTTGCCCGACCATACACTTTTGTGGGTGTGCTCTGATGTAATCGATCGAAGCGTTCATGTATGCACCCGGTCCCGTGGGATACAGACAATCGAGACCATAGTGTCGTTGTTTCACGTTCCAAAGAAGAAGATCAATCATTTTTTTCGAGATGGGATGTTTCGGTACGGAACCGATAAATGCTGTATACATGCATATCTGGTTCGGGGGACAATCCACACTCGTGTAATATTCTTTACCCACCTTCTCGAGTGTTTCGACCGGTTCAAGACACACCTGTCTGAGATCCGAATACCATCCACCTTCTTGATACATGATTAGGTGACGCATGAGATCACATTTATACGAGTATGGTTTGAGAGTGTTGTATGCCTCGAGAACATCATCATCAAAATGTTCTTTGATGTAATTGACACAATCATCACCCGAATACAGTTTGACTTTGTACCCAGGATTCACCCTGTACCACGTTTCGAGCGCTTTTTTCATTCCATCCGGGAAGGTTGGTATTTTACCATCATCGACTAACACAATCTTGTGTATGATTTTTGGTATCATTATCAATATAAACAATAAAATCTTTAACAATAGTAACATGGAAGAATTCAAGGATACATGTCAAGGACTCGTCGTTCGGTGCGACGAGATCGCCGAAGACATGCGTCAACTTTCTACGGATTATAGACTTGCCGAGCGATATACGAAAATCGATCAGGAAATCTACGATATGCTCGAGTGGTACGAACAGGTTCGACGCGAGCGAAAATATATGGACAAAAAACTTAGACGTCTCGACCATGAACTGAAAGGTCTCAATAATGATGTGCAGAATCTTAAATTACTAGAGTTTTCTCGTGCCCAACACGAAGCGTCGTATTCACAGTTATCTCGAAACCGGCATCAGTGAGATTTTTACAGAATGCAACATCTTCGGAGCACATATCCTTCAGACCCTCAATCTCTATGAGAGGGTAGCTAAAGTACGGATACTTTAGCTTTTCGATGACACCTTTACGACACGCGAAGAAACCCATACCGTTGTATGCGACGGAGATGTACTTATTCGATGACCCTTCATCAACCTTCATAAACTGAAACGACCCCGTCTGTTTGAAGTAGTCTATGTCCCACTTCTTCACACATGCGTAGTGTTTCAGATCCTCCATCCGATACAGTCCGGAGACGACTGGATACTTTTCGGTATCCTCGACGAGTTCAAGAACTTGATTGGGTGTGAACATGATATCCGAATCGATCGTGAGCCACACGTCATAATCCACCTTTTCACCGAATGGTTTTTGGTCGGCACCTCGTAGTACATCGAGACCGAGTGTCTTCATTCTCGAAAAGGGTACAAAACTCGAATACTCGTTCGTAATGACAACTTGATGTCCCTTCTCTCGCATAAACATGACCGTTTCGAGTAGATTCAACATGAAACGCCCAGAAAATGTACGACCCGGGAGTGCGATGATAACCTTGGTCATTTTGTTAGAATACCGAGCACTTCTTTAACCGCTGGATGTCGGACGATATCATCATCTTCCATTTCGACGTGTGTGATGTACTCCAGATCTTGACACTGCATGTTATAGATGAGATTTTCGAGACCATTTTCTGGACCAAGATCAGATTGTTCGAGATCACCAGTCACGATGAGTTTCGTGTCTTCGCCGATACGTGTGAGTAACATCTTCATTTGATTCGGTGTCGCATTTTGCATTTCATCGGCGATGATGAGTGTCTGGTTAAACGTCCGACCTCGCATGTATCCCAGTGGTTCAATATGTATACACCGGTCCATCTGATTATGTGTCATTCGTTGCTCGAAAATGTCAAACATAGGCCTCGTCCACGGTTCCATTTTTTGATCCATGTCACCCGGAAGATATCCCATGTCTTCATCAGCTGGGACAATCGGACGTGTGAGAACAACCTTACCCCGCGGATACTTGTAAATGTGTTCAATGGCAATCTGACATGCGAGCATCGTCTTACCCGATCCAGCTGGTCCGGTACCCACAACGATCGGCGTTTTAGACCTAAGTGCGAGCATATATTTACACTGACCAGGGGTTTGGGGGAAGTTCATATACAGTAGTTAAAGTTTTTTTCCTTATATATTTAAATGAACTTCCACCTTGTAAAATTAAATTATAAGGGGACATACCTTAACTTAGTGGATCCAAAGTCGAAGCCTCGTTTCGTATGTTTCGCTGAAAAGAAAACTGCTCGAAAATACATAGACTATGCGGCAGAGTTTCGGGCGAAGAATCGTATATGGCCATGTCTCGACATGACATCCGAGAGACGAAGGCTTGATGCGAAACCTGTAAAATATGGACGCCCCGAACAGATCAAGCGATACCTGGAGATAGAAACACTTGACCTCAAAACACTTGATCGTTTGGCACTAAGAACGAATGTATCTTTTTACTGTATAGTAATGTTCGACGTGTCCTATGATGGTCCAAATGAGACACTTTCATTTTCTGGACAGGAACTCGATGGCATGGCGAATCCCGAAGAATACTGCGAATGGTTGGATCTTAGCTTAAAAACAATGTAACTTGTATGTATAACATGTGTGGTATTATTGCCCTCTTCGGTGAAGAAGTAGAATTATCGTCATATCTCCTTTCTCACCGAGGTCCGGATGATTATAGAACACGTAACTTGGGAAAATGTCGTATGGACTTTTACCGACTCGCCATAAACGATCTCACGGATGCTGGTATGCAACCGTTTGTCGAGAACAAGGCGATGCTCGTATGTAACGGTGAAATTTACAACCATCGTGATTTTCGTCTAGGAAACGAGAAGAGTACAAGTGATTGTGAAGTTTTGATTTCTATGATTCAATCCTACGGTATCATGAAGACTGTGGATATGATCAACGGAGATTTCGCATTCGTGTACACGGACGGTAAGCGTATCATGGCGGCACGAGACCCGGTCGGTGTGCGTCCACTTTTTTATACACGTTACGAGGTTAATTCGATCGCATTCGCGAGTGAAGTCAAAGCCCTTATGTCTTTCGGTACGGACATACACATCTTTCCACCTGGACACGTCTACGATTCATACATCAACGATTTCGTGTGTTATCACAAAGGGTATTGGGGTGTCAACAAGTATGTCAAGACGCGCATCACTGAGAAGATTCGTCATGCACTCGAAGAGGCTGTACACATGCGCATCGAAAACACCGATCGGGAAATCGGGTTCCTTCTATCTGGTGGCCTTGATAGTAGTCTCATAGCGTCAATCGCATCTCGTAAATTGGGAAAAATTAAGACGTTTTCGATTGGTCTAGAGGGAAGTCCAGACCTTGATGCGGCTCGCCGTGTATCCAAATATCTCGGTACTGACCATACCGAGGTCAAGTTTACACCACAAGAGGGTATTTCACATTTGACGGATGTAGTACACTCTCTCGAGTCATACGACACGACGACTGTGCGGGCGAGTACACCGATGTGGCTTCTGTGTAAGTACATCAAACAGCATACCCCCTGTCGATACATCTTCTCGGGTGAAGGAGCCGATGAGATCTTGGGTGGGTATCTCTATTTCCATAACGCACCGAATGTTGATGAATTCGCGTGTGAAAACATGCGTCGTCTTCGTTTGATTCATCAGTTTGATGGGTTAAGGGCGGATAGATGTGCGGGTGCGCATGGTCTCGATTTAATTGTACCGTTTCTTGATAAGAACTTTATCGAACTGTGTATGACCATGAACCAGACGGATAAAATTGGAGCGATCGAAAAAAGTATTCTGCGTGAGGCGTTCGATGGTTACCTTCCGATTGAAGTCTTATGGAGACAGAAAGATGGTATGAGTGACGCGGTTGGAACGAATTGGGTCGACGAAGTGAAGAAGTACGCAGAAGAAAACGTGGATGACGTGTTATTCAAAGAGACACGTGTGAAGACACATGGTCACAACACACCCTTGACGAAGGAAGAAGCTCTGTACAGGAACATCTTTTGGAAACTGTACGGTCGGAACGATCATCTCATCTCCGAAATATGGAGACCCAAGTGGACGACGATAACTGACCCAAGTGCGCGTCTACTTATAGAAAAGAATCGTACGTAATATAAAATGGCGCATTTCGTCAGGAATTTCGACTGTAAAAACGAGGAGCATGTTCTTTGGCTTAAGAGGGTTGGCAATACAACCGGTAAGTCCATGAATGGTGCTAAGATTGATTTGATTAGCATCGTCCATGACAATCCTTTACCAGGAAAGCCAACGGTTGAAAATCCGATGGATTGGGCCTATGTACATTTCCAACTCTGTATGAAGTACGCGAATGCAGTTCTAAACAATGATGCGTTCATCCCTGGGTCCAAATGAGAGGTACTCACGTAACGTGAAATCTTGTGGTTCGGAATCTTCATCCATACGTATGAGAAGAATCTTACCACGAACTTCCTCACTTTGAAAAGGAACGGGTAATATATTTTCATTTTCGATGATCCCGTGTTCAGGTTTCATGATGACGACATCTATTTCAGGCCATTGACCGATGAATGTTGCACGCCCGGATAAAAGTTTAAAAATCTCGTTTTTGGATGGTTCGATATCAATCTCTATTTCTTCTATATGATCTTTCGCTTCATGTATAAGAACTGCTTTCGTCATCTTACTTTCGCTACATAAAAAAATATTTATAAAAGATATATCCGTGATGCAGCGTAGAACTCTATTTCTTATCGCTATTGTTTTGTTGATGATCGTGTGCTTTATCAGTGGTCAGACATCCACCGATGGCAAGGACCCTCGCTTTGTATTCAGTGAAAAGTATCGTCCTCCCAATGCCGATTACAAGTATAGCTTTGTCGACACGAACCCCGCTCGTCGTGTGAGCGCGTTTTTCGACAACTGCTCCCCTGAAAATATGGAGGATTGTAAGCGTAACGATCCTTACAAAGGACTTCCGAAGCCCTAAGTAAACACAATTTCACTGAGAAATTCAGATTTCTCACTAAAATTGTCCCATGGAGAATCCAACTCGTGCGTTCGTGATCAAACGCCTCTCCGAATTACTGGAGATACCCGAAGATGATGTCATATGTGTCAATATGGAGAAGAATATACTCAATCACTCAATTAATCATTGTGAAGAGGCTGCATGGGAAAATCACAAGTTTGTGAACATCTACAAGCACAAATTTTTACAGATTCAGTATAATCTTAGAAAGTCTCCTGAACTCAAAAACAAAATTCTGGAAAAGAAGGTGAAGACGACGGATGTCATAGAAATGCAACCCGAACAGTTATGGTTCGATGGACCTCGTGCGAAGCAGGTGGAGAAGAAGATTCATCTCGAGTTGAGAAAACAGGCTCTCTTGAAAGAAGCGAAAAATCAAGATGGTCTCTTCAAGTGTGGAAGGTGTAAATCTATGAAGACGTCGTATTACGAGATGCAGACACGGTCTGCGGATGAACCCATGACGGTCTTCGTGAGCTGTCTCAACTGTGGGAAAAATTGGAAGTGTTGAGCCGGTGCTCGGAATCTGTGAGGTCGGTCTCGAGGTCACCGACGGACAAGACGAAGTTGTATGGAAGTTGCTTCTTCATGAGTGTTTTCGTACTCGCACTGGTAAATCCAAGATAGTCACTAGGAATGTTATATTTACCAAGTTGATTTATAGTCCAATCTATCACTGGTTTAAATCCAGGTCTCGCCGTGATGATCACAATCTTGTATCCCAGATGACGAGCGATATGAAGGAGTTCAATCATCTGGGTGATTGGAGTACCGTCGGTAAAGATCAGTGTGTCATCTATATCGAACATGACCGCGTCGTTTGGTCTGATCATACGCCCGGATATGTACTGTACACCCCGCTCTTTAAGAGTATCCATTAATGTTATTAAAGATTTAAAATTCATCATATCCAGATATGATCATAGACGTTCGTTGCGATGACGGGACGACGCAAATTGCCCGTATCGTACATGACACGGATGATATGTATTCTGTACAGTTCCTAGAAAAGAACAAGTATCACATGTATGATTTTCTAAACACTGTAGAAGTTATCAACAAGGAGTCTGTGTCTGGATTTTACGACACGGATGATCTCGAAAAAACGCACCTGTACGCGAAGGTTCCGAATGGGTACGAACTCATCGATGATAGTGAAGATGAAGATTACACTGCATCCGAAACGGAAAGTGAGGAGAGTGAAAGTGATGTGAGTCTCGTCGATGAATGTGAAGATGAATAAAAAGAAGACGCGTAGTATATACATGGAGTATAAGGAACCCAAGAAGCGCGTGACTAAAAACGACAAGAAAAATAAAAAACAAGTCTACTCTCAAAAACACGTTAGAAACCTACTTAAACAAAAAGAGCATTCTTTGGCTAAGAGAAACGATGGCTCCGTACAACCCCCCGAACGCACACTACTCCCAAATGGACGTGTCCGAGTATGACGAAGATCGTCTATTCGCATTCATTGGAAAGACTGGTAAGAAGTTTTACTGGTTGACACATCGCTTGGAACTCGATTATCTTTGGTATGACAAGGAACGTAAGGTTATTGAAATCTGGGGACCGTATCACATACACACGAATCGACAGACTGAGCACGTGATTCGTTGTGAGCTTGATTATTTTATGAAACCTAAGTCAGAAGACGACGTGACAGAAAATCATGATGTCGTACATACGCCCGTCGAGACGTGTTAAATGTCCTCCAGCTCAGCGCGTGGGCAAACCGCCAGAGGGGAGCTTTCTACATAGGCTCATCACGACAGAGACGACTGTCGTATACAAACCGCCACCGAAACGACCGGTGTACAATCAGGATGACTACCTGAAACTTCTCGAAAAAAATTATAAAGATTTGGGTGTACCGTTCGTAAATCCAAATTTACCTACATACCTGCCACCCGAACCACTCGAATCTTCAAAAGAACCCACGATCGATGTACCCGACCGTGTATACATGAATCTTCGTATACTCAAAAGTGGTATCGTTCGTGTGAAACTTAGTGGAGCTATATGGGATTTGCACGAAAAGTATTACAGTCGTGCTAAAAAGCCACCTTTTAAAGCCGTCTTGCAGGCGTACAAGGTGCATGGTTTCAGCAAAGAATATTTGGAACGATTGAAGAAGAATCAGGAAAAACAAAGACAGCTCGCGTTACGGATTGAAAAGGTGTTTGCCAAGATTTTTGAAAAGGAACCGGTCAAGAAAGTGAAGAAAAAAGTGGAAAAGAAGAAGGATGAAGAACTGGAAGATCATGAACCTGAAGAGGATGAAGTTGAAGAAGAGGTTCCTGATGATGGAGGTATGGATATTGAGCCAGACCTGGAAGACGAAGAAGTTGTGGAAGATGAAGAATTCGTGTCGGATGGAGAATGAATACCTAAGTAGCTATGACCATTTTTATAAAACATCTCGAAATGTTTGTGACCAACGTTGTCCTCGCCAACCATATCCTCGACCGTGGCTTCTTTCATACCCTGAAGGAAGCGACGTATCACGCCAACCAACAAACAAAGGAGAAAATCTGGAAACTTCCCAACGGATCTGTGTTTTTCGGAGACGTCGAAGTGAGAGTGTACAACACCGACGACTACAAAAATGAATATTTTCTTTCTTTCATTGATTCCTGTTGAAATTGCAGAGATGTCATGTGACCAACATGTCGTCAAGATTCAGTTGGAGATTTGTCAGATGTTGTATACCGCATGGTACTTTGCAGAAGAAGAAGATGTCGTTCATGCGTCCGCCCCATTTACGAAGGATGGATCGCGTCGCGGGTACCGCCCAGCACACAAGAAACATCCCATGACCATGTGGGTCGGGTCGAGTCTCAAAAACTATATGTACGCGTGTAAAATCGGGATCGCCTTGACCCTCGAGTACACGCGTAGATATGGCAAAGTGCACACATGTGCCACACACTTGGAGTGGTTGTTTCATAATCACCCGTCACACTTTGAAGAGCGAAAGAGTGACACAGCTTATTATTCAGTCGAAGGTATCCCCGAGTGTATGCCTGAGGCATACAGGTGTCCAAGTGTCGTCGACGCGTATCAGATGTATTACATGATGGAAAAGTTGGAGTTTGCCAGGTACAAGAACACTTCTTCGGGTCGTCTCTCCGGCATACCATACCCAAGAGACATCATGAATTTGTGAACATCGTGGTCCTCTGAAAAATCGTGAATTTCTATGAGAATAGCTGGTTTGTGTTTTTTGATCGTCTCCTCTGCACCCTTGAGTACTTTGAGTTCGTGACCCTCGACATCAATCTTCATGAGTGAAGGTGTACCTGTATAAATATCATCGAGTCGCTCACAGTATGCCTGGATTCCCTCTCCACGCATATCGTCATCTAGATTAAAACTCGCTCCACCGTAGTTCACGAGTGTATTCGATTCACACCCCTTTGAAGGAATGTGAATGGTGGAAACAGTCTTCTCGTCGGAAAGTGCACATGGGATAACCTGTACACCGTATCGAAGTGCGTTCGATTTTACGTTAAGTTCAACAATCTTATGGAACACCGGTTCGAACGAGACGACCGGACCATAATCTGAAAACATCATGGTATTGTACCCGATGTTCGCGCCAATATCGAGAATTTCCGTACCGGGTACGTGCCAGCGACGTACATCGCGACGCATCCAGCGATCCCATTCATGTCCACTCGAGATCAGAGGGCCTATGTATTCATCATCCGAGATGACATGAACATCGTAAATACCGTTATTCACTCTATTGACACTGATCTCCATATAAAAATATGTATCATCGTAACTTTAAGCATGTGGTGCGCTGTACCATTCGCTTAAAAAGATGACGTCATACTAAACAAACGATGTTTAGCATCGGTAAAAGTTTTACCGCTCCCAATGTTACGATCGACGCGAAGGAGCGAAAGGTGGAATATCATCCCAGAACGTATAGTCAGTTCATCAAAGGTCTCAAGAACAAGGAACTTCCTGCTGTGATTGTAAATCCAACCAAGAATATCGCACAGTTCCAGGAGGAAAACGGGGACTACGGTGATGTTCGTATCGTCCAGTCGGAACAATTGTGGCAGACTCTGATGGAAAGTGACGCTGAAGTACTTGTTGATCCATCTGGTCCACCCATGTCTCTCGCTGAGACGGGTATCATCGTCTTCATGGGTATCTATCTCTTTTCGGTGTTCCGGGCATTCTTCGGATCCCGTGGTGGAGGAGGTGGAATGCCTAACCCTTTCATCAAGTCCACGGAGTTTACGATGGATCAAGAAGTCTCCACGCGTTTCAAAGATGTCGAAGGTATCGACTCCGCGAAGGAAGAACTCGAAGAAATTGTAGACTTTTTGAAGACTCCCGAACGATACTTCGGCTCTGGTGCCAAGATCCCTCGTGGTGCCCTCCTCGCCGGTGAGCCTGGTACAGGTAAGACACTTTTGGCTCGTGCTATCGCAGGTGAATCCAATGTACCCTTCATTCAGTGCTCCGCCTCGAACTTCGTCGAGATGTTCGTGGGTGTCGGAGCCAAACGCGTACGCGAGCTTTTCGAACAGGCGCGTGCCAATCAGCCTTGTATCGTCTTCATCGATGAAATCGACGCTGTCGGTAAGAAGCGCTCGGCGGGTGGTATGCCCTCTAACGATGAGCGTGAACAGACCATCAACCAGCTTTTGACCGAGATGGATGGATTCGATAACGAAACTGGTATCGTGGTCATCGCCGCCACGAACCGTATCGATATTCTCGATGACGCTCTCTTGAGACCTGGTCGTTTCGACCGTAAGATTCAGGTGTCTCTTCCGAGTGTGAAGGGTCGTCTCAAGATTTTGGGTGTTCACGCGAGGGACAAGAAACTGGCACCTGACGTACGTCTCAAGAACATCGCGAAGCAGACGACAGGTTTCTCGGGTGCAGACCTCGCCAACCTTCTGAACGAGTGTGCGATTCGGGCGGTCAAGGATGGTGACGGAACCATCACCAAGGATATTGTGGAGAATGTGTATCAGCGTCTCGTCGTCGGTGCGAAGGGTGACATCAAATACTCTATGCGTAAGAAGGAACTCGTGGCGTATCATGAGGCTGGTCACGCCATCATCGGTGTGCTCGTACCGGATTACGACACAGTTCGCAAGGTTTCGATCATGCCCCGTGGTGCCGCCGGTGGTGTGACGTTCTTCCAACCCTCGGAGGATAACGCGGACAGTCCTTTCTATACCAAGGAGTACATGCTTTCACAGATTATGGTGGCACTCGGTGGTCGCGCCGCCGAGGAGATCGTCTACACATCTAACCGTGTCACGACCGGTGCCAGTTCTGACTACGCCAGGGTTTATCAGATTGCGCGCGAGATGGTGACAACGTACGGCTTCGGACAGAATAAGTTTGATTACCGGAACCTGTCTCCTGCGGCGGCGATCAAAGTGGATCAGGAGATTGAGACGATCGTGACAGAATGTTATGACTACACACTCAAGATGTTGACGAACAACCGCGACAAACTCGAGGAACTCAAGGATCTCCTCATCGAGGAGGAGATTGTCGACGGAAAGAAAGTGTACGATATGTTCGGTAAGGATAGGTGCTACGCATACGACTGTTCCGTCAGTTTTGATTAAATTCTCAGGTCATAGTAGATATGTCTACAACTAAGACTATTACCACTAACACATCGAACGGAGGTAAAGTTGTAAGAACTGGTAGCAATGGTATCACCCGCCTCGTGAACGCACCCGTAAATAACGGTCGAACACCAAATCTTAACACGCGGAGAAAACTCATGGCCAATGCGGCTAATCGTAGGGGTGTGGGTGATCGTCATCAACAGCTTGTCAATACATACCTCAGTCTGGCCTATGAGATGCGACCAGGCTTGGAACGAAAGATTTTTAGGAAGTATGTGTTACTCATCATGTACTCTATAGATAAGATTGCTGGTTCCACAAGTAACCTTGAACAGTATTCGAAGTTATATGAAGACGCTGAGAAACTGACGGGTACGGTGGACTTAAAGATCCAGAATAGGTGCGCAGAAATCATATCGGGTATTCTAGAAAATATATCTAAAATTGATTCTTCTACGAGTAAAAAATTAATTCTCTTTCAATAGTAGACATGTCGTGTAAAGAGAATCCACATTTCGTTATTGTCAAAAAAACTAATACAGGATTCTCGTTTGACAATGACGTAACGTATAAAAGTCCATTTGCGAGTCATACTTTATCACAGGCTAAAGGTGTTCTCCATCCATCATTGCGGGTAAAGAGTGATTGGGGTATTAATCCTAAAGATACGATCGTTCAATTACTCACGGGTCAAGCTGCCGCAGATGTGCTGAAAAGTCCTACGGGTAGTGACATAATCTTAACAAAGACGAAAACGGATAAGAAGTCTGGTAAGAAAACGACGATTTCTAAATTTGGTCTCCTTGCTCCATCTAAAACAAGTAGTGGGTATACATTGACTAGAGTTGGTGACAGGAACGAGGGTTTATCCGTTGCTGAACTGGCTAACCTTCTCAGTGATATATCGATGAGACCTACGAATATAAAGGTTCGTGGGAGCCCTCTAGAGTATAAACGTTTACTTGATTACATACAATTTTTGATGGTGGAGAAGGTGACGAATGATAAAAGTCTTTATTTGGCTCGACCGAATAATTATCATGTCATGGATGCCGTACACACCGATGGTATATCACTTGAAGATGCGTATGCGGGGATACATGAGAAAGATAGTACGATGTACAATACGGCATATTTCGTCACGATGGATCGTGTAGCCGCTTTAGCTTCTGTAGTGCGTGAAATACCAACAATTTATCAAACGGGTAATCAGTATTACTATAATGTCCCTACAACCAATGTTATTCCCAGAATTCGAGAGATACTTACATCTATGTTGAAATCGAGGAAGTATACCATGCCCAAAATCTCGATGAATAATCACAATAATCGTACACAAGAACTGGTCACACCGAAGGGTCGACCCGTTATAACCAGTGGTTCATTATTTGCGTGGTTTTTAGATACACGGAATGTCGGTGAGAAAACGAATGCTAAAGGGACGAGGATCATTGGATCTAATTTTCACACACTCGATACGATAGACAAGGCACTCATCTTATTTTACTGGGTTTTCAATTACCCAAGTTACACGTCCGGTGTCAACAAACAGGTCGTCAAATACTTTTTGGCTATATTGGACACGTTTCATGATTTTACTGATTCGAAACGAATCGCGAGTTTCAAAAATATGTGGCCAGAGTCCAAAAATCCTAAACCTTACATGAATGCCAGGACTAAGACTCGCAATGGTATAACCAATCAAAACATCCCAACAACGTCCCAACAACATAAGTTCTTGGTTAAATTACTGGGTGTTGATATTTATAGGAAGGTTGGTAAGTACAACAAGTCCATCGAAAACACGATATCCAAAACAAATGCACGTGGGGCTATCCCTGCTCAGTTGAGAGTCGCACACTTTTTGTATTTCATCACCAATGTACTCGGGAGTCAACCTTCACGTGGACTTATCGGTGCATGTGAAGAACTGTCACGTGACATCATGGTAAAGTTATCAGGTGACACATTTATAAATAAACCATGGAATTTCCGTGATGCTAACCGTGAACCCGGTGAAAACATATGTAAGTTACTCGACGCGGAAAAGGCGTGTTTGGTTATCGACGCTATTAACGGCAGTGTACCTGCGTGTATGAAAAAATATTCCGTGTTTCACAATGTTGGTATTATCGATCCGGCTGATAAAGGTATACTTTCATGGGGTGAAGTGGTCGGTGAAGATGGATGCGTAGAATCTAAAAAGGTACAGGCACAAAGAAAGAAAGCGAAACAAAAACGAGATGCCGCAAAGAAGGCGAGTAAAAATAAGGCTGAACGATTAGAAAAGGCGAAAGCGACACGTATACGGAGGATGAAAAACGAAGCCGTGGAAAAGAAAAGAAAGGCAAATTTGGCTGCGATCAGAGCTAAACAGGCTTCGAACCGACGAGCCGCACTCGCGGCAAAACGTAATGCTATCGTTAACATACCAGTTAACAAACCGGTTAATAGACCGACTGTGAATTTCAGTGCACTCGGAAACATGAGGATGAATATAAGTAAGGGAGCTCCTCCACCGAAAATGGAGAGTTTCAAACTATTCCTCAATACACCCAATGTTAATAATGAAACGGTAAAGGGTCTTTTGAATCGAATCACTTTTAATCAGAAGCGTTTCAATGGAAAGAATAAGCAAACCATTCGAAATGTTCTGAACAAGATTTTAAGACGCGGCAAGAATGACAATTTGAACAGAAGAGCCATAAATTTAAAATCTACGATGTTTGCCAATAATAATAGGCAAACGCGATCAGGTGCCTAAGTAATCACAAAACAATACAAAAATCAAACAAATGAACACCCCTAAGGAGGCTTTCAAGCACACTTGTGCAATCTTGAGTCTCGTTTGGAGCGTAGGAAAAGTGCAAGACTATGTCCGCGATCAGTGTCGCTAGAACTCGTATGGCTATGCTTGGGCGTCATATCCAAACGATGGCTATCAAAGAAAATGTCCTGTTTCCAAGTGTGGAAGTTTATCCTACTATAATTTCGGGATACACAATCCAAGTGGATGTTCGACACGAGGAAAGGACTATTAATTTTGTCACTGAAGCTATGTGTCCCAATGAGAAAAAGAATGTGTATCTTCCACAAAAGAAGTTGATGCGTGAGATGTATCCGGAATACCTTATTACCGAGAAGCACACCTAAGTAGATGTCCATGTTTTAATAAAGTAATCATGTTTGCCATCAGATCCCCCGTTCCCCGTATACCTTTTACATACAAGAAGCGTAAGATTTCTCGTGTATGTAAGAGCTATTATACCATCGATGAGCACAATAGTAAACCACTTGATAAAGCTCAGACGAGTGGACTATTGCACGTGTTAACGTTTCATAAAGCTGATGCCGAAGAGGGTATTTACTCGGTCCGAAAATTGAATGATGAAGGTGTACCGGTAGACTGGATTCTGGCATTCACGACTTTCGAAGATGCATTCAGATTCAAGACACTTCTCGATGCCGAGATGCACCTTTCACCCTATGTACAGTTCGCGTCCCGTTTCGAACTCGAACATGCATGTAACGTATCGGGTTGTAAATGCCGTGTCGTGAATGAAGGTGCTCTAGTGACACCACCTACACAAACTTTGAAGATTACAGACTGGGAGCGTCGCAGTGCTTTACTTAACGGTCGATGGTCTGTAAAAGAGAAGGATGACACTCCACCCGAGTGGCCTTAGAAGAATATACCACCACCACGGTTTGGAGTAATAGCTACAAACTTTATTTTAATATCAGGATGTCTTTCTAAAGCTCTCATAAGAAACCTCGCACGTTTATGTGTTTCGTTCAAATCTTTCTCCGTTTCGACTGGCACGAACCCCCTCACCTTTTTACCTAAAAACGTGAAAGGTCTTGGGGCTACCATTTTACGATTGACCCACATCGACCCATATGTATTTTCATTCTTTGCATTCACTTTGTTACGTAGAAAGTTAGTAAGACCTTGTTTTGGTTTAATCGTAAAGTCTTCACCCTTGGATAAAGTCATTTTGTTATCGGGTGTAAACTTGTACACTTGTATCAACTCTAAACCTTTACTCAAAAGTTCCTTGCGTTTTTTGAAATGGTTCATGATCATAACAGTTTTACTCCTATTATTTTTATATTTATCTAAAAGCTTGGTTGACATCCTCGTCAAAGTGTTAGTGGTCGGTGTGTTGTATAACAGGGCATCGATGTCGTCACTCATTTATATGTGTCAACATAATATATGAGTATTTACCGGAACAGAATGATTCGATTCATGTACAAAGACATCTATTTACCCATCTTCTGTTTCGCGTCCAAAAGTCAATTTTACTCACAGCTGGGATCCTGTAAGTGTATGACAGACTGTAAGTTTAGTCGTGAATTATCACCGTCTCAAGACTGTTTGATCGACTATGTAAAGGTGAAAGACCCTGAATCACACATGAATGGTCATACAACACCGAAGCACTCGTAAACGTATCCCAGCACTTGTTACATCGTACAGTTCCTCGACCCCTCAATAAACGTTCGTTGATGTTATCCGTGTCGTGATACCCCATGTGTACGATCAAGTCTTCCACATTTTTGAACGATCTGTGACACAGGTCACATGAACACTCCAGATCTCGGTTGAGTCTCCTGTACTTCCTGGCTCTTCCAAAAAATGGAAAACACATCTTAATACCTAAGTGATATAAAGTTTTAAGTTTATTTCAAGTATGTCCTGTATGCAGTATATCGCATTTGACTTTGAAACATCGGGTCTTCCCGAGGGGCGTCGAAACATCGACGTCACTCCCGAGACTCTCAAGTGTTATGACACATGTCGCGCCGTTTCCTTGTCGGCCGCCAGGTTTTCCCAGCGGGGTCGTCTCCTTGATACGTTTGATTCTGTCATCATTCCCGAAGGCTTCACCATCAGTGAGCGATCCATCGAGGTTCATGGTATCACGGAAGAACGTGCGAAACGTGAAGGTCGACCGTTCACCGACGTCTTTTTGGATTTCATGAAGTTCATTGGTCCTCGTACGAAGACGATTGTCGCACACAATGCGCGATTCGATACCAGTGTTCTCAAATCTGAGATGCTTCGGCACCACATGAACATGGATCTTATCAAAGATTTGAACTTTGTGTGTACACTTCAACTCTACAAGGATCGATTTCTCAAGCCCATCAGGCTTGGTGTACTTTACAACGAGATTTTCGGAGAAGATTTCGAGAATGCACACAACTCCTTGGCTGATTGTATCGCGTGTGGGCGCGTGTACCCCTACCTGATTGGACATACTCGGTCTCTCAAACCCATCGGTGTCCCACAAGTGATCATCGGTGCTTCGTCGGTATCGTCCGCGATTGGTGTGGGGTTCAAGAAACAACCGGAGCTCGTCGAGGAGTTGTGGAAGAAGTACATCCCGCGTACGTTTGAAGGTCAGACGTCGGACGAACAGTCACTCGAGATTTTGAATTCCAAGGAATCAACCAAAAAGATCTTGAAAGATGCTGAAACGTTCGAGTCGAATGCGAGTACGGATGTCAACCAGAAGGTTCGAGCCTTGTATCATCAACTTGAATTTTCTGGACTTGAACCGAAGGATATTGTGTTGGCGAAGGAGTATGTTCGCAAGACCCTTTTCACACAACATGGCACCAGAAACGAAGATAGGACAGCCGAGACTGACACCGCGAATCTGGTGAGGGACGACACGTTCTACGAGATGAAGATTTGTGAGATTGAAGGTACGGTGTACAAGATTGTGGGGTGTGTCGATCGCATCCAACTTAATGAAGATGGTTCGAGGACCCTTGTCGAGATCAAGAACCGGGCGAACAAACTTTTCGGACGCGTGAGGGACTATGAGAATGTTCAGTGTCAGACGTATCTTCAGATGCTTGAAGACATCAAATTTTGTCGACTGATCGAACAGTACAACGATGAGAAGAAGGGGTACCTCATCGAGAAGGATGATGATAAGTGGAACAAGACTATTTTACCCAAACTTCAAAACTTCTGTGAACATTTTCACAGTATGGTGAGTGAATCTGTATAGAGAATTAGTGTTTGTTATATAAAATGTGGAAATTACTCGTGACAACCGGACTTTCAACTATTTTCAACTATTTTCACACGAATCAGGTGTGTGAAAACAGTACAAATGATCTCATGACCATGATTGTTCTCAATTTTGTGATGACTTCAATCACTTTGTGTGCTGTGGTCTTGAAAAAACCCATCAAAGTGGTCGATAACCGTGTCGATTTCACCTAAGTGAATAATTTGTAACGAAAAAACTAACAATGTTGGAATACCTCGCCCTCATCGCGGAAAACGAACTCCTTCGCATTGAGAACGAAAAATTGAAACGGTGTCCCTTCGTAACGAAGAAGGGGGTTCAGTGTAAAAACACTGTGTCTTGCTCCGTCCATGGAGTGTCCCGTGTGTTACGAAAGTAAAACACTTTGTACGTTTACATGTGGGCATTCATTTTGTCACGCGTGTACCAAGAGATGGTACAATCAAGGTAGCTCATCGTGTCCGATGTGTCGAAAATCACTGTGTTTCAAAGGCTTCACGAAACTAAAGAAGAAATGGTTCCGTGAAAAACAGGAGCAAGTGTATCTGGATCTCATCACACAAATGACAGATGAACTCAGAGAAGAATACCTCGATGTCATGCTCATGTGTATTACTGTCGTCCAAAACAGGTTTGAATATGTCATGAGTAAGTATCCAGAAATATCATGTGAAGAACTCAGTTTTGTTCTTCGAGTCACATGGATTGATGTAGATGTTTTGATGAATGATACATCATCTATCATTTATGAACCAAAAACATTCATGAGATATATTTTCGTGAACGGTACAGAATATGGTGTAAAGAACCTAAGTCATTCATATCATATGATGAATATCATGTCCAAAGATGGAAAACTTAACGCGTCTCATGCAGCTAATAGATGCAAACTCTGAAAAGATTTCAGATGGAGATTATCTTGAAATGTGTAATACAATCAAAAGTGTTCATGATTCGATGGAAAGAAGACATGGTCTAGGAAGTGAACGATATCAGGAACTCAGTGATGATTTACATGATCAAGTTATAATGATTGAAAAGTTGAAGGATAAGTTGAAAAAAATAAAACTGATAAAACGGATGACACCAAAAACAAAAACGCAAGCCATCCGTGACTATGCAGATATGATGGGTCTCCATTCCCTCCGTGAGTACACCGAGGACGCCCTCCTCACCCAGACCACCCTCGAGCCTCACGAGGTGTACGCGTGGTTCCGGGGGTGGCACAACAGGAGACAGGAGTACCGGAGGATTTTCATCTCGAATGTCATGGAGGAGT
>Ga0209652_1000785_pt1 | contig 26740 bp, 21 predicted proteins | sample SaaInl74LU_5_DNA_FD_184641 | JGI IMG/M metagenome (GOLD analysis project Ga0209652, IMG submission 184641) | Marine microbial communities from expanding oxygen minimum zones in the Saanich Inlet - ESP_74LU_5_DNA (SPAdes) (version 2) | ecosystem: Environmental > Aquatic > Marine > Intertidal zone... | reverse complement strand
TTCTGCAAATAAGTTTATGACTCTTTCTATCTACCTTATGACTGCTCCCTTCAGAAGATATCTTCTGAAAGTGGCTGAAGAACATGACAATACAACATTGCATTCATATCATACTATGACTTATCTGCTTAATTAACTGCATGACAATCTTCTCATGCTGTATGTGCATGCCACACAAATCGAACCTATTTCGCTCGAATCACTCTTTCTTTCCCGTATCAACAGAGCAACACCTATACATAACACCTATTATTTTCACTGGCCACCCAAACTTTTCGTCCTCACATCTGAAATAAACGCTTTCAAGTCATTACAAAACTCTTTTGTTTTCTCTCTACGCTCCTCACATGCAGCGGGATTATTCGACATATCAAGATCAATATCAGGATTGGAACTCTTGAATTCATCATCAAAGAGTTCCTCATATTGATGTCTTAATTCGCCCAAATCATCTAGATTGCCGAACACTTTCTTCATGTCAGAGTTTTCACCCTGCAGCTCCTTGATCCACTTCTTGAAATCAACGCTTTCATTAGTCACTTCACTCAGTTGCTGTTTCAATGAATCAACTTCATCATTATTTTGCCTAGAAGACTCCTTCAATGCATGCAACTCTGCTTTACATTCAGCGAGTTCTTTTTCAAGGAGTTGTACTTTGTCATTTGCTGCAGCAAGGTCCACCTCAGGCGGCGTGTCTAGTTGATCGGCAGATTTTGACGACGCCGACGAGGGAGCATCATCTCTAGCCTTCTTTTTGGATGAGACCTTTTTGAATCCTAGCGGCATGATCGTTTGGAGCTCACTTATCACCTTTTGATCTCTTTACTTTCAGTGCGCATCTACTAATGATCTTATCGTTCACCAAGCAAGTACGCAATAGATTTTCGACCTCCACAACTACTTCAATGGTATATCCACAGCAATATACAATACTCCTACACAGCAACAGCAACGCAGAGCACTACAACACACAACAGGCAAGCAAATAACGCAAAACGACGCAATCACAGCAGCATCTTCAATCAGCTCCCCAGCAAAATAAATTGGCCGCGCGCATGCAAGGCAGGATTTTCGGCCACCATGACGACAAAACGGTCTTGTAACAACTACCAACACCGAAAGCCAGCTAAACCGTGTGCTAAACAAAGAAGAAGTAATAATATGAGCTCGTACAAGAAGAAGGGCGGCAGCAGCTGGGTGAACCCTTTCGCTGGAGGATTCGGTGGCGGCGGCGGCGGACACCCAAACAACAACAACAACAACAATGGAGGCGTAGGATACGCCGGAGGGAAGGATGATCAAAGGAAGCTCGTTGCTGGTCGAAAGAAGGCCATAAAGGAAGGCAAAAAGGAGGACAAATCTACCACTAAATCACTAAAAACGATGAACAAGAGCATTCAGAAGAATCTTGCAAAGCATTGTGGCTTGGACGACGAAATCGATTTATCACGACAAAGCAGCTATGATGCTCTTGCCGGTTTAGTTGACACTGATGATCGCGGACAAGTGAAGAGTATTCTTGCCGATGTGTTTCGGAATCAAGTACCGACTGATTGGGATACTAGGAAAGCTTTGTACAATGCTGCATTAGACCTTACAAATACACTGGTATCGGATGTGCGCCTTGCGGCATTGTTGGGAGACGAAGAAGATCAAGAGACAGTGTTGTATTGGTTGAAGGATTTTAGTCAACAATGCTCTGCATTTATGAAACGCCACGAGGACAATGGATGGTCAAAAGAAGATGAAGGTGATGTCCTGTTTGCAACGAGGGTAAAAGAAGTGGCGGATAAGGCAATCAAGATATCCAAACGCTGTCTAAAGAAACCCGAAGAAGAGCTAGTCATGATAGACTTCAGTACACGTTATCAGAGCGCTTTGGGACCACTGAGATTTGATACTGTGGATTCAATGAACAATCATTACTTTTTGAAGAAAGTACCGAATGCACCGTCAACATTGAATACAAGGCAACTTTTCAAAGAATTGACTGCGTACAGAAATGCACTACCTGTCGAGTATGGCTCGAGCTGCTTTTGCCGTGTGATCAATGACAGGCTTGATCTTCTTCGAGTTATGATCACTGGCCCAGATGAGACGCCATATGCAAATGGTTGCTTCTTTTTTGACGTGAATCTGACAGGCACGTATCCGAAGACGTCACCGGCTGTGCAATTCCTCACTACTGGGGGTGGCAAGTATCGCTTCGTAAGTGCATCTATCTTTTTGTATCTTCCCTGTTTGCCACGTAGTGGCTCCGTTGAAAGGACACCCGACGCTGATACTTATTTTCATTATCTCTCTATTCCGTTAGAACCCAAACCTGTACAATTGTGGTAAGGTCTGTTTGTCTTTGCTCGGAACATGGCAAGGACCCGGGTGGGTGTCGGGACAGTCGACTTTACTGCAGGTGTTGATTTCCATTCAAAGGTAAGGTTCATATGCAGACTCATTGATCCAATGACTCTTAGCTCAGCATCTGACAGCTTTGCATTCTCTATTTACAGCCTCATCCTGGTACCTGACCCGTACTACAATGAGCCCGGATGGGCACACTTGATGAATACCCCTCAAGGGAATTCAGCATCGAACAAGTACAACAGAAATATACGACATTATACACTTTCAGCAGCCATTGAATCTCATTTGTCTAGCATACTCAATAAGACCAATCCCTACCCTGAGTTTGAATCTGTAATGAAGAAGCACTTTTTGGAAAAGCGCTTCCTGATTGAAAATGAGTTACGAACTTGGGCGAACGAGGATAGGTCTTTGAGCTCAAGAGTAACAAACATTTGCAAACTTTTGGCACAATTGGCAGGAGGAGAGTCAAAGAAGACAACGTCTCGTTCAAAGCGAAAAAGTGAACCCATTGTGTTGGATGGAGCCGACTACGGTCAGCAAAAGAAGTCGAAAAAGAACGAGACGATTGAGATTGATTTACTATCTGATGATGAAGGCGATAAGAAACCAAGTGCCAAGCCCAGCTCAAATGACGTTGTTGACTTGACTTGATGAGAAGAAATAGAACAAATATGATATGCATATAATAACATTACTAGCATTACAACTATATATGAAACTTGGCACGGCCAAAAGATAATAGAACATCACTACACTCTATGTATATCTATCTCTGCATCATATCCCAATGAGGAACCGACGATTGCTCTCGAGGGAACCCAACATCAAATCGATTAGAAGGAAATTCCCTGAGTTTGTCCGCAGTAGCATGGCTGTACGCAGAAGAATCGTCCATCATGTGCTCGCCATGATCATCATCGCTCTCGGCACCACGTGAAGATGACGAAACTTGATGCTCCAAGAAAGAGCACCCCATTGCTGTTTCTTCCATATTTTCATTATTCGACATTGCACTCATTGTTCGATATGACTGCATTTCATGTCCAGTCCTCATCAACCGGAGGTGCTGTTGATGACGAAGTCTATTGTTCTCTACTGCCCACCACTCTCTTCGCTTGGTAGGAATGGCCATCAAAAAATCTAACAAGTCTCCAAGGCTACTAATGGGAGACCATGTATTGAACATTGCTGTTTCAGTATCAATTGCCAAAAACTTTGAATCTTCACAAAAGCTATGTTCTCTGTTCAGCGCCACGTCGAACTTGTTACGGGGAGGAGGGGGAGAGCGGATTAGAATCTGATCTGGAACAGGTGGTTCCGCATGCATCTGCATCACGGATGATGCCACAATGGCTGCCGACGCACCAATGCTAACATTGGATATGCGAGCCATGTTCTCATTTGAGATTATTTCCCTCGTCACTCTGGTAATGAGGGGTGCCTGATGGGGATACATTCTGGGCATCTGAATCAAATACGTCCATCGCTCAAATAGACTCTGCGAAAATGGTTGATGTAGGCACGTCAATCGTAATCTTAACGGGTCCACCGGATCTCGAACAAGCCTGGCATTCTTATGGCACAGTTCTCCATGGCTGCGGCTCGACGATATAGTAGCGCTCCTCCACGACGTTGGTTGTTCAATCGGGACGTAATTTTGCGGAGGAAGCGTTGAAGTCCATTGATTCTCATTGATCAAAATTTCGAAGTCTTTATCCAGGCGCAACTCCCCAGGCGACGTACTGATTTTGACGCGTTTCAGAGACTGGCCGATGGAGTTGCAATTGAAGGGGGACTGAGATCGCTTCATTTTTATATTGTTGTTTCAACGCTCTTCACACAATGACGGCGCCCACTCTAGCTATCGTAGGAATTGATTATATTTGACACTGCAAGGAATAAAATCAAGGGAGTCAACTACGTTGGTAGGGCGTGGAAACAGTAATGATTATTGTTGGGTATGGTAAGTAGGTCTCTCTCGGTCTCTCTCCTCGCAGGCAATCAGGGTAAAGTAGTAAGAAGTGGCAACAACCATCATCTCATTCAATCATCACCCCAACAAAAAATGAAAACGGAGAGGCTTCTTCTTTCTCATCTCTTTCTCCCATGAGGGTGGTCGACTCGACCGTCCTTCTGAACTTCTTTTCCATAAACTAAGACCCACCTCTTCCCCAACAACGCTCAGCCACCGCTCTACAGATGATATAGATGGGTTGTCAATCCCAAGAGCTCTCCTCGTCTGCTTCAAATTTAATCCGTTTGTCATATTCATATCTTGCATCGCCAGGAATGATCAAGGTATGTTCAAACATGACATTCATTTCCTTCTTCGCCAGACTCAATTGTTCTTCAGATGCGTGATTCAAATCTTCGTACTTTGTTAACTTCTGGCTGACATTCTTTGCCGGCGAATAGAAAATGTTATTATCATCGCTGTTGCTGCTCTCAGCTTGTCTGTTGGATGACAATCTATCTATCAAGTCCACGAGTGTTTGGGTTGGCACCTGGTGGCATAATTCTGGATGCTTTTCAGCAAGTGCTGCGACTAGATTGAATGTCTCCGAGCAGTCTGAAATATTGATACCGATGCTTTTGTGATACGACCTTGTGCTAGAAGGTTTCTTGTACTGAAACTTGAAACAAGGAGGCTTGTGCTTAATCGCAAGATGCGTGACAGTCTTCATCTTCTCTCGTGTTCGTGGTCGTAAAGCTAAAGCAGGGAATGACAACTACGATAATCCAGATCTACAATGGACCATGGACAAGAATGGACATTACCGATCACAAAAGATGCGGATTAGGACATCTTCCCGCCAGAAAAGAAGGGACTCAACAGACAAAGACAGAATTCTTCTGAAGGAACTGGGGAAGGAGGATCGGAAAAGTATCGGCCCTTCTCCTAACATGCTAGCTTCTCGTAGATAACAATAAATCGTTAATCACTTGACAACGCTCGATGGCAAAGGCAAAAGCGAAGCCGAAAGAAAAGGACAAATCAGAAGCAAAGGCAGGTAAGACACTTGTTAGCGTACAACTCTGTTGTGTCGCTCAATACTCACCCAATACTCTTCTTCCAGAGGTAGGCTGCGACACGACCACTCTTTACAAGAATTATGTTCAAGTATGCGAGAGCATCGGCATCGAGCCCTACAATGACTTGAAAAAAATTGCAACAACTGCTGGCGAGCAAATTATAATTACTGGCTCTTCAAACGAGAGCAAACTCTCGTCAGGAGGATGCCGAGCCCTCATGAATGCTCTCTCTGGCAAGCTGGAAGGTGCAACTGTGGAGCCCTTTACTTCGTTAAAAGATTTGAGAATACGTTCCTCAAACATTAATGATTGCGGTGCAGTGGCAGTGGCAACGTTCCTCAGGGCGACCGTAGAGGTGGAGGTGAAGCAAGAAGTTGGTAGTACTACACAGCCTGTACAGCCAGCAGGGAAACTGCAATTCTTGGACTTGAGTGACAATAACATTGGACATCAAGGTGCCTTGCACTTGGGCAGGTCATTGGAAGTAGGCATGAACAAGACTCTGACTTCATTGATACTGGATTTCAATGTTATCGGTTCAGAAGGAGTTTCTGCCTTGTGTAAGGGCATTGCGACAAATTCTTCCTTAACAGTACTTTCTCTGAAGCATTGCAACATTGATTCAATGGGAGGTGACCCTATTTCTGCCATGTTAATGTTCAAACGACTTGCCTTGACAACTCTCGACTTGTCAGGAAATTGTCTCGGGGCCGCTGGCTTGGCTGACCTTTGCAAAGGCCTTGAGACAAATACGAGTCTGACAATTTTACGACTTGCCGACAACAATATTCGACAAACAGATGAAGATGTTGCGGCTCTTGAAGTTTTTGGTCAAGTGCTACTAAAGCATTCGAAACTTGCTGAAGTAGACTTGGATAACAACCACATTGGGAGCAAAGGTGGACAGCTTCTTTTACCTGGTGTACGCGAGAACAAGCAAATAACTACGTTCAAGATTTCGGAGTTAGGAATGGACGCAGAGACGTACAAATCATTATTCCGAGTTAGCAATGCTTCCAAAGGAACCAAAGGCAAAAAGAAGAGTAAGAAGAAGAAAAAGTAGATGTAGCGCTTGACAATTCATTAGTGTTAATGCATTTGCTGTCCATAGTAACCAGTCATTTGTTGACCTTGCTGGGGATGCTGAAACATTTGTGGTGGCATTGGCGGCGGTAGAGGAAAGTTCGGAGGTGGTTGCTGGTACTGTAATTGTTGGTGTTGCTGCAATTGCATTTGAAATTGTGCTGGGTGCTGTTGTTGCACAGGCTCTGACTTGACCACGGTAGAAGCAATTTTTTGTAGACTCTCGAGTTGCTTTGTGAGCATCTTCACATGATTCTCCTCTCCCACTCGAGCCCGTAGATAAAAGGCGGAGTGCAAAATACTGCACACTTTCGCCTGGACATTTATTGACGCAGAGTCTACCGATGGTCCATCAAAATAGGGAAGTTTTGCACTCGACAGTATAATTTGTTGAGTATAAAGAAGTTTACGAAATTCCCAAGCACTAAACGCGAGAAGTTGCTCTCGCTGGACAGTGCACTGCATGATAAATTGGTTCCTTTCTTGCTCGTTTGCATGTTGTACTGCAGCCATGGCACCACCAGCAACTGATGCCCTTGCTGCAAGATTGGATTCCAGTGCTTCCGTATCATTTGTGATTTTCTTTTCCAATGCTTCGTTGGCTTTCACAGCTTCTTCTTCTTTCAGAGCAGTCATCATCCAACATGCATGACACAACTCCAGAAGTGCAGAGCCTAAAGACTTCCCATCATGTGTCTTTGACGTCAGCATTTGTAATAATTTCAAGGCTGTTTCGATACCAACTAAATCTTTCCCCGATGGATCCCCCAATTTTGGAGGGGATGCACTAAATAAAGCCGGTTCGGGCTTACACGGCATCGAACCACCATCTCGAGCATGCCACAGCGTCTCTACTTCTGGTGGCATGTTTTTGGAAGTTGCAAACACTACACTAGCAGCAGTGTCAATACTCCCTGCACTTAACGTTTCAATTTGTTCTGGTGTCTTTTTATCCCATCTTGATCGCTTGGCAGGCCTTTGCTCTGCTGTATTACTTGCCGAAGAATCAGCTGCACTGGTTACTGCCTCTGGCTGCATAGTTGTCGTACTACTGTCCACCTGAGCACCACGCTCATGCTCCACGGCACTTTTCAGATCCTCCAACGTCAGGTCTGGATTTTTCCTCAACGACTGCATCATACGCAAGAACTCATTCCAAAGTAGATTTTGATCAGCAACATCCTTTACCGATGGTCCATCTCCATCATTTCCTTCGACCAATGCACGTAAATAAAGCTTTTGTGCCGTTCGTGGCCTTCCCCTCTCTTCCAAGAAATGAACATACTCCATCCAAATTTTGCCAACTTCGCCACCCACTGGACAATTAATTGCCTGCTCATACACTTCTGTTGCAGATTTGAACTGAGCAAGAGGAGAGAATACGAGGTGAGAAAAATTGGTTGCGAGCGAAATCATTCGCACTTGGAAAGTGTTGATTGCAAATCTGTACATGTCATCAAAAGAGTTCTAATGAATTCTTAACTAAATTCAGACTTAATGTTCTAATGATGTTTTGTTTTGTCAATACAATAGTAAAACAGGGTATTCGTTCCACAATTTTGTACAATCTGCTATCACTCCTCTCATTCTCTATGCAGCTGACCAATCACGAAGAATACGTAAATAATACAAAACAATCATACATTTAATAACTCACCAAATTGGACCTCCTGTTTAAATCAGCATAGGCCAACCACAAATTAGCAATTTCCCCCTTCACACTCTCCTTATCAATGGTATCACCCATTGTGACATCATCTACCCACTCCAACAAGGCTGACTTGTACACCGTTTGAGCTGCACTGACCCCGCTTGTTTGCAGTGTCTCCTCGGCGGTGTTTATTATGGATTGGGAGTTGTATTGAGGTGGGACCGAGGAGGATAGAACGGGCTCCATGTTAATATCGTAATATTTGAATAGCAATATTCTGAAAGAAGAGATGAAAACACGGTGAGAGGGACGAGTATCTACTATGATGGCCGTTAAATTGTGCATTTAAAATCGATCGACAGCAAAGAATACTAGAAGACGAAAGATGCACTCACATCAAGCCTACTTCTAGAAACGGTGCCGATAATGATGGAGAGATAATGATTGTCAAGCAACAAGCAACAACACAGCAAGCGGCTGAAAATGAATGAGAAGTGTGGAATCGCCGAAGTCCAAAGTGAAAATGTGTTACAAATGTTACATGAATATGTTACGGTCACTCGCGGGTCACGACAAACAACCATGACCTTGATGTGATAGCGCCGCTATTGACGGAAAATAGCACCGAATAACGATTAGTTGTAGTGACGTAAAGATCACCAACTTGTGCTTGAAACGAAGGAGAACAATTGTATGCAGATCAGAGAGAGCAAGAGGCAGCTCAGCAGCAGTCATCTTAACATAGAATAATGTATAACCCAGGAGAAAACTACCGTCGACGAAACCCAACATACGACAATGCAACAAGTTTCTTGCATGCAGCCGAAGAGATAAATGGGGGCGATATTGGGCTTGAAACTGGTTCCAACGAATCATCGCGATATGCCTCCGCGTATGCCGGCGGCGGTGCCACCAGCAACAAATTCACAGAGGGGATAGTCAATCGATTTGCAAGCACAAAGAAGAAGAAACACAAGAGCAACAGAAGAACCTCTTCTTATGCATATGGTAATGATGATGGTAATAATTTCGTTACTGATGTTGCGGGAGGAAACTATGATGAGGAGGATTTGCCTAGTCAACGATTTGGTCTGATGCTGTTGCTGGGCTTACTCGCCGCAGGAGGCCTCACTTCCATCGTGACCACCATAGGAGGGGGTTCCGAAACAGCGTTGGCAATGCCAAATATACCAAGAGCGTTGTTGGATACATTTAGTTATACTGCTGTATCTTTGCTTCCATTTCGTATGCCCTTCTTAGGTGGCGACGCAACTGTAGACAGTAATGAAGATGACCCACGTCCAGATTTTGTTTACGAGCATCCGTACGTGTCAAGCTCTTACTATACATCAACGAAGAGTATCAATACATTAGTCTCAACAGAAGATTATCAAGTGACGAGAAATTTACGACGGATGGCAGCGGAGGAAGCCGGGGACGCATCTCAGCGAGAGATGAAGACACGGCTAGCAATTGTTCGTCCTTTTTGTGAATTCGATGCTAAAGAGTTGCCCATGACGTTTGCCTGTTGGAATGGTTTGACACCATGTAAGGCAGCGCAAGATGCCATTGGAGATGATTACGATGAGGACGATGAGTTCGAAGTAGGGCCCAATGGAGAATTCATTGCCTACAAAAACAGCACAGAAGGGAGGAAACTATACGAAGGGCTTGGCGACAGGCACTTGTTTGATTTCGTCGGCAGTGATGCAATGAAATCCGCCAAGGCAGATGTGTTCTTATTTTACTCTCAAACATTTTCAGAGAATGAGGTCGCCATCAAAGCTGTCGATACGATTATTGATCAGTTCTTCGAGCCTGGAGGTTGGTCACAATGTTTCGATAACATATATGCCATTGAGGCTAACATCCCTCAGGAGTTGGACCTGTACATTCCGTCGGCTCAGGAGGACCTGTACAACTGGGTGAACGGTCCAAACAGGCAGTACGAGGCCGCCTTTCGTATTATTCAGAGTGGAGAATGGGGCGACTATGATGGTTTCTATCTGATGGAGGGTGACTCCGTGCCAATCAAATCGCACTGGCTCGATGTCGTTTTGAGTGAGATCGAAGTTAATCGACCGTTCGCCATTTTAGGAGCGCAGTATGGTGAGTTCTTTGTTTGAGTTGAAGTCATTGATTGATCTGATACGTACCCTTGCAACTTCGTTTACTCACGACGAAATTTTATTTGTCTTGAACATTCATTAGATGGTGATAAATGGGACAATTTCTATGAGCAAATTCCCATCTCTTTGCTACACCACACCAATGGGAATGCCATTTATAACACATCTCACCCTCTCTTAGAACGATTAGTGGGTCAGCTAGAGGTTGAGGCACCCTGCCCGTACAACTCGATTCCTTACGATTACCGCATGAGTCAAATGTGGGTAGAAGGCACACTTGGGATTGTCCCAGAGCTTGCTCCTAAGATTATGCTCAATGAGGAAGGAGAAAATATCACCCTTTCCGACAACATTAACATGTTTAAGAAGTGGGCAGACATATGGGAGAAGGAAACCCCTTTCAAGTATACGCCCGTCATTCACAACTACGCAGCTACGAACTTGATCCCACGCCACTTGGGACCTGAATATATCATTCACGGTGCAAAGTTGTACAGTCCGTGGGACCCTACAATGACGGAGGTGACGCTGGTGGTATCAGAATGGTTCTTTGACCGATCGATTCATCTCATTAAAAATCTAGACGAGAAGGACCACCCGTTCTCAGAGGTTGTTGTAATGATCCCCCCTGCGGCGATTACGCACGATGATTATGACATGATGACAGAAGTGCCCGTCCGGGGACAGCATCGTGCGGCACCTGATTTCATGGACCTTTGTGAGGCCGATATCAAGACTGAGTGGTTTATGATAACCAACTCGTACCATCAAGTATCGCGTCATGTCGATCTCATGTTTACTCCTGGAATAAAAAATCAGCCTGTTATTCCCTTCACACCCGCAACGTACCCATTTTGTTTCAAGTTCCCTTACTGTAAGGAGACTATCAACTTGGCACAACGGTTCAATCCTGGGCATGACAAAGTTGTGTTGGATATGGACATGCTTTATCATACAGAGTCACGCAATGAGTTTTGTAAGCAATGGAAGGAAGAAAATGGCGAGGAAGGAGAAGACCTGTACAAGCACCACCAGCGTCGTCTCATGTTCCGCAAGAAGATTATTGGACCACCTGGGCCTACAGGTACAGCCTACTTTGCGTGGTTGGTACGAGAAGGCAAAGACGGCATGTACAAGATGACGGATCGTTCTTTATACGGGGCACGGCCGCCGTTTGTGAAGGTGTTTGCCAAGGAAGAGAAGTTGGACGGTATGTCTGAAGATGAACTGGCAAAGCGTGTAGGAATGACTCTCTTAGACAACTCAACTGACTGCAATTGTGCAGCGTTCGAAAGTGAATCTGACTGCGAGGGTTCTGGTTTGGGTTGCGTTTGGCGTGACTTGTTTGAAAGTTGTCATCCACCAGAAATGATTGACGGAGGTGAGCCCATTTGCGTGACGACCGAAGCACCAACGATGTCTCCTACGGTTTCTCTTGAGGGTGTCTTTGATGCTACTGAGAGCCCAACAACATCAGCCGAAAGCACTTCAGAAGAAGAAGAAGAAATACTGACCGATGAGGAAGATCCTTGGTTTGTCAGCATGTTCAAGTCTCGTGAGCACGAGAGCGCAACAAATAACAGTACAGTAGAAGACTCAACTCTAATGGATTTCGAGGACGATGATGCCATTATGGAGCCAGTGGGCCGTGCTCTTGGTTTAGAATCGTTGGACTCGTTTTATGAAATGAATCTCAGCGCAAATGAGCGCTTGGGTTTCATGAGTGAAACATCCTCCCCGCTGACAACTGAAGACTTGCCTACAAAGCAGTGCGATCCTTGGACACCAAGTATAGTGCCTCGGAAGCGAACTGTCTCTAGCATGTGGGACGGAGCTTCACCAGATCCAGAGTCACGAACCTTTTCATCACCAGCTGTATCTCGTCCAAGGAAGTTACACAGTTCTTACCTACAATATCAAGCCCTCCTATCGGAGACTACCGCACCCAACTCACCAGATTCGGAAGCGGCTCTTGATAGTATCGTGGATGGCTCGTCAGCGCGACTTGAAAACTCTTGGTTGACATCGGCAGTGCCTATCAATGCTCCCAAGTTTTCAATGCAGCATGACTGGCATCCGACGAAATACGTCGGCTTACCTGCGAAGATCCAGAAGACTTTAGTAAGCTACGGTGATGAAAATTCTTTTGAACCGCTGCGAATTTCTTTGGAAAGTGATCAATTAGACAATTTCGGTAAACAAAAACGGGCCAAACATTCCATAACCGCAACAGCAATACTGGCTGCTGAAGCTTTGACTGGTGATATTCTCCCAGCGGTGGCAGACATTTGGTCTAACGCACTATCGGTTGTACGAGCGGCAAGTGACATTTCGCCTTCATCGAGCTCTAGTGCAGGCGATGCAAAGAAGTGTGGCGAAGCAGACATTCCTCGGCACCACTTACTGAACGGTGTTCCGAACTCGGACATTGTAATATACGTGACCCCTAACGGCCCACAGTGCTACAAAGACGATGGCGGAACTCCATCAGGTGTACTGTCATATTCATCAGTTTGCTCATTTGACCAGAACATGCGTCCGATCTTTGCAAATATTGTAGTTTGCTTCGATAGTATTGACACGTCAGATGGCGAAGTTTCCGTAACAGAAAGCCTTCGCCTCACTGCATCTTTGACCAAAGAGGTAGGAAAGGTGCTTGGCATGAGCCCCTCCCTGTATCAGTATTTCCGGAATGTAGAGACAGGGCAACCGTATGGCGCGAAGATGCAAGAAGTCACATGTGTGGATGGGTCAAAGCAAACGCTGTCAATGCCAAAGATTCTTGAGGCATTCTACGACGCCGACGACGACAATAATCTTGTTTCACAGAATCCTCACTATGAAATAGTGACACCAACCGTTAGGCAAGTAGTGAGGAACCACTTTGACTGTCAAACTTTACACGGCGCAAGGTTGGATCGTAGAGGGAAGTCATCTTCTTGTTTTGGTGAATCTTTCGACGCTCGCTATCATTTTGACGAGGACTTTTCACCCGCGGGAGGTTCTGCTGATATGGCGCATTCATTGAGCCCGTTGACGATGGCATTGTTGGAAGATTCTGGATGGTACCGAGCGAACTTTGCTCTGGCAACGACGCCACTGTTTGGTAGAGGAGCTGGGTGTGGCTTTGTCAAAGATGATTGCATGTCTGCTTACATCATGCCTGCTTCCGCTGCTTCGGTTGATGACGATGTTCCTGAATACAGCCGTGGTTTCTTCTGCAGAGAATCAAGTTTGGGCTACCATCAACCCTTAGGATGTGACTATACTCACAACCACAAGGCTGATTGCGGAGAAGTCACAGGTATAGATGGAAACTGTCCGATGAGAAAGGAAAACATAGTGTCATGCGTTGATCAATCCAACGCACCGTCTCTTGCAGGCGAAATGTATTCAGAAAACAGTAGGTGCTTTGAGACCAATATCAATGCTGTTTGTTTGGAATCTTACTGCAATTCTGTTGATAACAAGATAGACATCGTGATAGGAGGGAAGGTGCATCAATGTGATTATGAAGGGCAATTGGTTGATGTAGACATGGGTTATTTTGCGAGATGCCCACGTTTGGCCGTGGTCTGTCCACACTTGGTTTGTCCTGCAAATTGTTCAGGAAAGGGTGTTTGTGACTACTGCGCAGAGGAGCCACAGTGCATCTGTGACATTGTCTTTGACGAGAGCGAGGGCTGCTTTGGAAAAGAGTCTGCACAGTACAGATTGCGATGAGGATATCGAATGTATATGTGATCAAGGAAATACTTCTGCTCGCTCTATTGTTTAGTAATGTAAAACTGTTAGTAATGAAACTCTAGGACTATAAGCTGCAGCTAGGTAGTGAAGCTGCTGAACATACAATTGTATTGCAGCGCAACATCCACACTACTTCTGCCGAAATAGACGATTGGAGGAAGGACGGAAGTGGTAAAAATCCCATGAAGCAAGGCGCGCCAATAGGGTGAATAAATAAATTGGCGCGCTCTATCATCACTTTTTTTCGTTCTCTTCGTCCATCCAAAAATCCAAGCAAATTTGTCGACGCTGTCATTGCTCCTACACTATCCGTACTATCGTCGCAATCGCAACCATAATTTATTAGTAATAATAAACAACAACGCATCATGACATCAATGGCCTACAACCAAGCCGCCGGCCTCGGTGGAATGCTAAAGAAGGGCCACAAGAGCATGCAGGGTCTCCAGGGCGCCACACTTCGCAACGTCGAGGCTTGCCACGAAATATCCACAATTACACGGACGTCCCTCGGTCCCAACGGCATGAACAAATTGGTCGTGAACCATCTGGGTAAGATCATTGTTACATCAGACTGCGCTACCATTGTCAAGGAATTGGAAATTGAACACCCCGCCGCCAAGATGCTCCAGCTTGCCGCCGAAGCGCAAGATTTTGAATGCGGCGATGGAACCAACCTCGTGGTCAGCTTTGCAGGAGAATTGCTAGCTCAGACGGAAGATTTGTTCCGAATGGGGTTGCACCCCTCTGATGCGGTGGCAGGATTCACCAAGGCGGGTGATAAGCTCATGGAGGAATTTTTGCCCCCCCTGGCGGAGTTGATTACACCCATGGCTGATGGACGGGTGAAGGAGGAATTGGAACGTGTGGTCAAACCAGTTTTGGCGGCGAAGCAACTTGGATCGGAAGATGTCTTGGCACCATTGGTTGCTGAGGCATGTTTGGGCACAATGTCATCGTCTGGTAAGCCATCCTTTTCTGCAGAATCGGTCCGTGTGGCCAAAATTTTGGGTGGGGACATTTCACAATCCCATGTTGTCAATGGATTCGTTGCCCTACGTGGGTTAGAGACGACACTTACTACCGCAAAGGATGCCAAGGTCGTCGTGTTTGGATGTGGTATCGAAGCTAGTGCAACTGAAGCAAAGGGAACTGTCCTCATGAAGAATGCGGATGATCTCAAAAATTATAACAAAACGGAAGAGAAGAAGATGGAAGAAATCATCAAGGGTATTGCTGATTCAGGAATCAAGGTTTTAGTAGCGGGAGGATCTGTGTCAGAGATGGCTTTGCATTTCATCGAGAGGTATGGAATGCTTTGTCTTCGCATTGGATCGAAGTGGGAACTTCGGCGTTTGTGTACAGCCACGGGTGCCACGGCACTTGTGCGTTTGGGTGCACCCACACCTGATGAAATGGGACATTGCGATCATGTGTATCAAAAGGAAGTTGGTGGCAAGCCCATCACTGTATTTTCACAGGCCGACGGTTCCAAAACGAGTAAATTGTCAACAATTGTGTTGAGGGCATCCACGTCTTCGGTGTTGGCGGATTTAGAAAGGGCCATTGACGATGGTGTCCATGCTGCAAGGGCCGCATGCAAAAATGGAAAGCTGGTTCCAGGTGCTGGTGCCACAGAAATGGAATTGAGCTTGAAGATTTGTGCATTTGCCGACACCTGTCCTGGGTTGGATCAGTATGCAATTAGAGCCTTTGGAAAGGCACTCGAGGTTGTTCCACGAACTTTGGCTGAAAATGCAGGATTGGACCAAGGAAAAGTGTTAGCAGCGCTTGTAGCTGCACACGCGAATGGCAAAGCTTGCGCTGGTGTCGATATTGATGCTATGGGTATTGATGGTGCCACTGGTGTGTGCGACGAAACGAAGGTTTACGATTTGTATCAATCGAAGGCTTCTGCGTTTAGACTTGCTATTGATGCAGCTGTGACTGTTTTGAGGGTAGATCAAATAATCATGAGCAAGGCTGCTGGAGGTGGAGGAGGTGGCGGTGGAATGTAAACGCATAACGAACTCATACATTACAAAACTACGTCATATTACAAAACTACGTGCGCTCTGCATAGTCTATCATTCGTTGTTCCATCATGTTGTACAATACAAGCAAGGTAGCTTCACAGCAGATCAAATCTGCCAGCCCAATCTGATCTAAGTGGATCCTCTTGTCGAAGAACGAAGCAGAATTCTTCATTTGACCATCGTCTCTTCAACGGAATCCTACGGTCGGGGCCAACAAGCTAGTATTTCCATACATACGTACTATTCTAATTCTTTCCGCTCTACTCAACCTTTCATGGTGCCTTCGGAGAAGCCTCCTAGCACATCTGCAGCGGCCTCTCCAACAACATCCATCTTATAGCCACCTTCTTGCACAAACACAGTGGGTATACAATTATCCTTCATGTAACTTCCCATAGTCTTCCCCAATTCAACGTAATCATTACCTCTCAACTTAAAGCCTCCCTTGCGAACAGATACCGAGTCTCCTTCATATGTATCTAAACCCATTGATACAACGAGCCCTCCGACATCAAACTCCATGATTGCATTCATTGCTTTCTCCAATGCAGGTTTGTAGTCCTCCCATGTCGCTCCTGGCGCCAATGGGATATGCAGTGTTGCTCCCTTCCCCGCTCCTTCGCCGATTTGATCTTCATATCCAGCATTGAAAGGGTACTCAATCTCTGGATCACAATGAATGGAAGTGAAGAACACATCTGGAACTCGATAAAATATTGAAGCAGTACCATTTCCACAATGGTAATCAATATCAATGATAGCTACTCGTCTGTTACCAGCAGTATCATCCAGGCGCTTTTGCATCAATCTAGCACAAAGAGCAGCATTGTTCAAATAGCAATATCCACCAAAGTTATCAAAGTTGGAATGATGCCCAGGATGAGTCGTGGCAGCATAGACAACACTGTTTCTGAGAAAAGCCAAGTTAACAGCCTCACATATGATGCTTGCATCTTCTTGGAGCTCAGTAACGAGTGATTCCACTATTGGAGTCAAACTGTCTGTGCAATAATACCCAAATGCTCCCATAACATTTGAAGATACTCGTTCAATGCCATCTCGTCTGAATGCTGCATGACAAGGCACTAGAGGTGGTGGGCCATTACCTTTCCAGCCTGGCTGGCAGCAATCGCTATCCCAGTCTGGTCCCATTGCCTCCCATTTCGACCAAGCATTCACCAAGAATTGAATCATACCGACATCATGCACGCCGACGCTGCTGTAAAGATCTACCAGATCACAATTGGATGAAACTGGAGCATTGATGACTTGTACAAGGTGAGAATACTTTTCAATAAAAGCAGATATGATCAGAGACCGTCGGAGACGTGGTTTGTTATGACGATCCACATCATTCTGTTCCGACTTTGTTTCCGAGTCTACAGATATGACTTTCACTGGCAAGTAATTTCGAACTGCATCCGACATCATATTATTGTATGTTTTGCAAGAGATGTGTTCTCAGACTGTTTCGATCGACACACAACAACCGAGAAGTGCACAAATTGATAATAGAGAAACAGCAGCAGTGAGACAATAGGCAAAACTCCGACAGCAACGAACCGAGAATCAGCGCCACGGTACAATATGATATGGACGGAATGCGGCATCTTTGCTGTCATCTGTCATCGGGAGCAAAATAAGCCCACGCACAGCGCCCACAGGACAAACCCAAACCAACATCAAAATTCAAAATCACATGCCGAAACCATCATAAAAGTGGTATCGACTGCCATGGCAGAATAAAGCGTCATAACTAACTCGGAGGGAGCAATTTATTATCAACGATGCCAACCATTGGAGTCGGAGAACCAGATGCACCCATGCCTTCAGTGCTGGGCACAATGAACGGGACCTGGCGTCTGGATAAATTACGAGGCAAGCCATCGATGCGAGGATATCTCGAAACAATGGGCGTGCCCGAACTTGCAATAGAAGCACACGAAAAGGGCGAGGAAGATCACGAAACTATCCACACAATTGAATTCTCGGATACTCATTTAAAAATCAAGAAGCAGAGTCGTGTGACTGACATGGGGCTGGATTTAAAGTTGGGAGAGGAGTGTTTGGCTAATTTACCAGGAGATAGGGTCAAAACTACTATTGCAACGACTGAAAATCCGGGGCAACAGGTCAAGATTGTTAGTAGAATGCCCACGATGAATGGAATGGCGAATGTTGTTGATACAAAGACACTGCAAAGGGAGGGGAATTTGTTGGTACTAGTTCAAACACTGACAATAAAGAATGAACTTTCGGGCAAGGAGCATACAACAACCAGATACTTCGTTCCACATGAAGGTGCGTTAATCCCACTGGCAGCGACAGCAAAGGGATCTGTGGGAAAGAAATAGCTTCTATTGTTTTGTTTGCTGGTTCATCTTGATATGTGTCATATAACTTACTACCTTATACTATAGCAAAATCTTGTATTTCTCTTTGCTTGGTACATGATGGACGACTAACCCCCCATCACACGAAAGTGTTGCATATACCCACGGATCACTCGCACTCCAAGTTAAATCTGCAGTGACATCGGAACACTCAAATCGTGTCACTCTAATGTCGGCATTTGATTCGTTCGCTGAAGATTTGCTTTTCAGTTTGTTATCACCCTCATCTTCTTCATCACTGTGTGTTGTTTGATCATTATCGTTATTCCACACGTCTTCCTCCTCTTCATTTCCCTCCTCTACATTTGCAGCAGCATCATCGCCATCACCCTCTTCGCCATAAGTTTCATCAAAGTAACTTTCATTCATGGCATCGTCATCTTCCTCACCACCTAAATCCAACAAAGGAGCGGACGAGCAGCTCGAAACCCTCCAAAGATTGGCAATCGCATCCGTTCCTCCCGACAGAATCAATTGGTCATAAAAGGGATTGCAAGCTGCGCGTATAGCCCAGTGAGAATGCCCGCCACGGACAGCCTTTAAAAGTGGTGGCGGCGTGTATCTATCAACTTCAACTGTAGTATCCATCGAAGTATCCAAGTAAGCACCACTGGATCGTTGAGATAAATGCATTCTCAAATCAAAGAACTTGACAACACCATCCATACCAGATGTGATGACGACATTGGATTGCAAATGATTATGGCATACATCCGTCACTCCATACCTGTGAGCAGAGCGGATAACTCCCACCTCACGCGGAGGACATCTCATATCGTATGCAACCACGTCCACTCCTGCAGTGGCCAGAATGTGACTCCCTTCGTGAGGATCCCAAGAAGCTCGACGGGGCAAGGCAGAATTCAGCCCAGACAACCTGTCCAATCTACCCCTACCTCGGCGAAAGGATGGTGTTTCATTATCAGGTTTTGTCGACCAAACTTCTTTTGCTTCTGACATGGACGAAATATCCCATAACGTTATAGGAGACCGTGCATCCCACCCAACAGTGATAATATTCCCTCCTCCTTCATGAGAAGATGTTTCAGCCAGATCCATCAATGCATCACCAGAGGACGAATTTGGGTGTAAAAGTGGATTCCATAAGATTTGACCCACACGCTGCTCCCAGCCAGATGTAGATGATAGATTTTGTCCATGAGGGATTGTCAAGACTGGTTCTAGCTTTGCCGAGGTAGATACACCACTGGCAGCACTGACCGTTCGATTTCGATTGGATTCTTGATTGTTGATATTATTTTCTGACCAGAAATCGTCACTATCGGCAGAATTGTTCTTTGAAATTGTAGTACCATTGAAATCATCGTCGCCGTCATCATCATCAGCTGCACTTGAGTCTGGAGTCTTCCACAACGTAGTCTGGAAATGTGCCAACCGGTCATTCTCTTTCTTCTCTTCGCCCATTGGCGAAAACACCGCCCCACCACCACATGTAGCAACCCAATCCGCCTTTTTGGGATGGCATGCCATGGACCATATTTCACCCATTGGATGTACGAATGATGTTTCTAACGAGAGTTCATTGGAATCTTCGTGGTATTGCATTAAATAGACGCGGTTGGTTCTATTTTCGTCATCTTCTTCGATAATTGAGAGATTATGAGTGATGTTGTTGCCATCCCCATCTGCTTCATTGCTTTCACTTAATTTTGACACCGATGGGAAGGCTGTTCCAACCAAAAAGCGATGGCTAGTTGAAGATGAGGCACTACTGTCGAAATAACCACCGCTGTCTTCTTCATCGAAGCTAGAGCCGGCTGATTTTGAGGCATTATTTTGAGACGACGGAGCTACCGCCGCCAAGCGACGACAGGGGAGGTTGAAAGCGTACTCGGCGTTTTGATTGAACATTTATTGACGTAGGAGGAGGCAATAGAGCATATGGAACTCAGACTACAGCAATAGCAGGAGGCTAGCAGGAGATAAAGGCTCGCCATGGGGAGAAGTAAAAGAGAGAATAGAGCACGAACGATGATGTTGATGCTTTGATTTAGATAGAGGGCTTATGTTGGCGGGCCGTATCTTACATCATCTTTTCTCCGTTCACTTGCTCGCTCGGAAATGCAACAGCAAGCTGGCAATAGCGCTATAGAACTTCCGAGTTGATAAGATACAATGGCGGCTGCCGATGACCTCCCAACGTACAAAGATGTTGCCGACGCAGCAGCAGTGCTCGCTGGGGTTGCCCATCACACACCTACCGAAACAAGCCGAACTCTTGATGATCAGCTGGGAGTTTCTTGCTTTGTCAAATGTGAAAATATGCAAAGGATGGGCGCCTTCAAGTTCCGTGGGGCATACACTGCCGTCAATCATTACTTGAATGATGCTGATGGCAAAGAACTGAAAGGAGTGTTAACCTACTCATCAGGCAACCACGCTCAGGCCATCGCTCTTGCGTCTACCAAAACACTTGGCATTCCTTCAACAATCATCATGCCGACAGATGCACCTACTCTGAAGCTCAAAGCAACTCAAGAATATGGAGGAAATGTCGTCTTTTATGATAGATACACAGAAAAACGAGATGAAGTTGCCCAAAAAGTTAAAGCTACATTGCCAGAAGGCACAGTGTTCATACCTCCCTACAAGTAAGTGTTGTTGACGCTTATCACAAGTATTTACGGATGATTGCCCAAGTTGGTGCTTGCTGTTTCTTCTCTCTACTTAATCATTCGAATCACACTTACCTTTGCCATGTCGATTGCTCTCTCTTCGTTAAAAGTCATAAATACGTAATTGCAGGGCAAGGAACTGTGGGCAAGGAGTTGATTGAAGATTTGCAATCAAAATCAATAGCATTAGACTACCTATTTGTTTGCGTTGGAGGTGGTGGCCTCATAAGTGGAATTTCATTGGCAGTGAAAGAGCTGTCGCCCAAAACTCAAATCATCGGTGTAGAACCTGAAGCAGGCAATGATGCTCAGCAATCTCTTGAAAAAGGTCAAATTGTACACATTGAGACACCAAAAACAATAGCAGATGGAGCACAGACCCAACATTTGGGTGATTTGACGTTTGATATAATGCAGCGCAATGTATCAAAGATTATAACCGTAACTGATGAACAACTAGTTGATGAGATGAAGTTTTTTGGTGAAAGGATGAAAATGATAGTAGAGCCAACTGGATGCTTGGGCCTTGCAGGGCTTAGGAAGCTGGTAAGTAGTGGAGAGATTGAAAAGGGTGCCAATTGCGGCGTTATTATCAGTGGAGGTAATGTAGACCTGGAGAGGTATTGCAAATTGATATCTTCTACAATTTGATTGCCTTGACAAGAATGGAAGTACTTGTACAGGATAATTATTTGTTGAAAGATTTTTGAACTGAATAAATTATGGAAAATCATCCCACTTGCCATCAGCCTAAACAAAGTAGCAACATCTACATAGTATTTCAACCCGAGCCAAGTCTTTGACCACCAGAGCCCCATGAATGACCGCGCGAAGGTCCAGCACCAGCAGCGTCACTAGGAGGGTTTACTCTGCCAGGTGGGCTCCATACATTATTCCCTGCAGCGGTATTGTTTGCCGGTGGCACATACGCACCAATTCCAATTTGATCAATCAAGAATTGAGGTGTATGCAACACATCTTTCTGATACACTATTGGGACAACATCCACCAAAAAGTAAAATAAATGCCCACAAATTATTCCGTGTATCATATCCGAAAACATTCCACCCATTGCAATGCTGAGCCCTATTTGTGCAAATGGCAAATAGATTGCCTGGAACTGCACCCCCCAAATACTCGTAGGTGCAGTAGGATGTCGCTTGGACCAAACATACAGCACGAACATCATTAATGTTCTTGCAAACACCGGAGGAGCTGGAAGCAACATACCCATAATAGGATATGTCACAACAATAGAAATTGCCCCAAAGATCAACGCAAATGCGTAATCTGCAGTTCCACCCCCTCCACCAGTATTGTACGGTTCCATCTCATATCGATTCGAATAACTCTGCAACATGTACAGCGCCATCAGTGTATTGAAATCGAACTTGCCAACGAATAAAAACGGCGTGAGGAAACGCCAAATCTCAAAATTTTCCCAAACTCGATCCCACGTCCACACCATCTTCATGACGGGGAGGAAGCCAAAGTTGCACATGACTGTGACGGCTAGGGCACCGCCGAACCAGTATCGGGTGATTACGGGGAGTGATTCGAACCATGCTTGTGGACCTCCGGTGTCGTCCATTTGACGGACGTTTCCTTGTCCTCCGTGTCTTGGCGGCGGCATTGTTGATTATTTAGAGTGAATAGTTATCTTTATCGGTGCTGTTCAATATCAGCAGCAATGTGATGAAAACAAGGGGCTGTTGGGTTGGCGTTGCTTTCAGAAGAATGAATGGAAAATCGAAATCGAAGCCAAACGCCAAACGGTGTCAAAGAAAAGATCTTGGGGGCAGGATTCGGATACAGAACAGGCTCTTCAGAAAAAGTCCCAAAATAGTAGGACATTTTGGGTTGCCGATGAGCAAACCAAAGGACACCTCTCCTACCATTTTTATTTTTACAGCCGTTGCTTGGCTTTCATTCATTCACTGCCTGAAGCAACATCCATGCAACCATGGGGCGGAAACGAAGTCGTGACGATCAAGAGAAAGAAGTCCACGTAGCAAAGAAGCCACTTCGCCATAGGGCTACAGTTGTGGGCAGAAATGGAAACGTCTGGGTGGTCTCAACAACCCGACCGCCGGTCAGTGTAACTCCCTCTAATACTGAATCAGATTCTACATCATCCGTTACACGCAATGGTGGGAAGTCCTCATCTGTCTCGAAACAATTGCATAGCTGGGCACGTATGAAGAAGGGCAAGCAACATCAAATCCATAATGTTCAAGAGAAAGGCTCCAATCTTTCGGACAGCGACAGCACAAAATGGCAACATGCAAAAGAGGATAGCAGAGCAACAAGTGAAACAACTCCAACAAATGCATTTGCAAATGGAAGGAGGCAAAGGAATGTCATTCTGTGCCAGACAGTTCTCTTCTTTGTATTGATTATTTTCTTCCTGGTGTCAATCATGTACACATTGAACGTGTCACACAACTTACAAATGCTCCAAAATGACTCTATGCACCGAGACACAATTGATAAGTACAATTCCATCCTCCAAGAGAGGGAACGAAAATATCAGCATACAAAAAGTCTACTCAACACAGCTGAAGACAAGGCCAAGCAATCTCAACTATCAATTGCACGCATAGTGGAAGAGATGACAGAATCTGAAAGTTCATATAAAACGCTCATAGAAGATTACAAAGCAATCGCTCAACAGCACGATGATGATAAGAATGATGCTTTGTCACGCATTGCAGCCCTGCGTAGCCAGAAAGAAGACTCCAGCTCGGCATTGGATTTGGCGTGGCTGCGGATGGATGATCTTTTGCACGAGAATAATGATCTCAGTTCACAACTGAAACTAACAAAGAAGAAACTTGAGAACAACATTAAACATCTAACACTTGAAAGAGATAACCTTTTGCAGAGAAGAGATGTGTTGGAGGAAAGAAACAAGAAGCTACAAGCGCAAAGCGAGCTTCATCAATACACTCATGAGTATACAATGAACTTGTTCTTCGCACCTATGCTCAGGCACACGCTACATTTGCAACAAACGTCGGAGCATCAGCATTCAATCATCGTTGATCTCACCTCTATTGTGCGCGATCTCCACGAATCTCTTGAGAATAGGGAAACGGATCTAGACACTCAAATTGTGTTTGCTCATGCTCAATCCAAAGTTCACGAGATGGAACGAGTAAGTCTGATGCAAAGCATGGAAGCGCAGTTGCAGCAGCTAGAAGAAGAAGCGGTAGGTGCAGTCAACGCGGTCGCAACAGCTTCTGGAAAGCTAGAGTTCGAGAGAAAGTCTGAGGAGCAAACGCGTTGGAATGAATATGTATCTCAAGTGGAAAGTATTTTAGGTGATATGTCCAGCGAAACGGGAGACGGCATTATCGAAACATCTGTGCTCCGGGCTGCAATAACACGCAGGGTGGAATCAGGTCTCAATGCCTTGAAGAAGTACGTGCATCCTAATCACTTTGTGAACAAAAAAGACGACGATAGCCTTTTTAATATGCAAATTGAATCTTAAACAACTAAGTACTAATCTCAATCGAGACTGGAGTCAACGCTCTCTATCTAGTTCTCTCCAAACATTACAAACACAACTGTTTACAACAATCATAGCTTCGAAACAGGTTCATCTTCAGGAATGATGTCGCCCTCATACTTGGTTGTCAAAATATGTGGATAGCATACAGTTGTCAAGAAGTCATCAAGCTTATCCTTTGTCAACATATCTTCCACTAACTTTCCAGCCAAGAACCACTTTCCTCTATCTTCACCTCCACTGCGCGTCTTCACTTCGTCGTGGATCAACTTTGAAATTCTCTTAGAAGTAATGACTACGCCGTCATCTTCCGTTGGTATCTCGTGATATCGCCACTGCCAAATTTGAGCGCGGCTGATCTCAGCTGTTGCCGCGTCTTCCATGTGATGATTGAGAGGAATGCAGCCAACACCACGAAGCCATGCTTCAGTATAAGCAAGAACAATAGACACTCCATTCTGCAGCCCTACACTTGTAATTGCTTGGCCCTTTGGAACCTTTCGAAGTTCCAACAAGTCTGCTTCCGACACATCTTTTCCTGCCAATCCTGGATTCTTATCAATTTGGTTTGGCCCTTGCATGTGCTTATCAAATACCCCTTTCGCAAGAGTAACAAGTGCAGGATGAGCCACCCATGTACCGTCGTGTCCTGCTAGCACTTCTCGAAGCTTATCTTTCTTAATTCTTGCCATCGCAGCATCATTTGCAGCAGGATCACCTTTGATAGGAATTTGTGCAGCCATACCTCCCATTGCGAACGTTCCTCTCTTGTGACAGATGTAAATCAATCGATCAACGTAGCTCCTCAGCAACGGAGTATCAGTCATTGTGAGATGAGATCTATCAGGTGCAATCTTGTCACCATGACACTTGAACTTTTTGATATAGGAGAAAAGATAATCCCATCTTCCACAATTCAATCCAAGAGAGTGATTACGCAACTCGTAAAGGATTTCTTCCATCTGGAATGCCGCGGTGATTGTCTCTAACAATACTGTAGCCCCGATCGTACCTTGAGGCACTCCAAAGTAACTCTGGGCAGCTCGAAATACATCATTCCATAACCTAGCTTCCAAATAATGTTCTAGCTTGGGAAGATAGAAGTATGGCTTTGTCCCTTTGGCTAGCAGAGAATGAACATTGTGAAAGAAGTAAAGTCCGAAATCAAACAAACTTCCTGATGCAACACGTCCATTGACAGTTACATGTGCTTCGTCCAAATGCCACCCACGAGGACGAACAAAGAGAACTGCAGTCTTTTCCTTGAGTGCATATACTCGACCTGTGTTGGCGTTGGTAAATGTAATTTTACCATTCACTGCATCTCTGAGATTGCGCTGACCTTCAGTTAAGTTTGACCATGTAGGTGAAGTTGAATCTTCGAAGTCAGCCATGTATACGTTTGCTCCAGAGTTGAGTCCATTGATGACCATCTTGCGATCCACGGGGCTGAAGTAATGATGGAACAAGTGTAGGAAGGTTTGAATCAAGTGAGCAAGTGTAGATTTGAATCATCATATATTATATCTTGAAGGGTTGACTGCACTTACCCAGTGATCTCCACTCGACGGTCCTGTAAATCATCAGGTATAGGAGCACATCTCCAATGTGGATCATCAGTAGAATGAGAATGAGGTTCTCTCATAGTACCCCCCATTTTTCCACTTCCTTCAAAATGAGGTAATGCTCCTGAATCGAACTCAAGTGCTCTGCTCACACGTGCACTGAGGAGAGAACGACGACGATCTTCAAACTTGTGGCATAGGTAACCGATGAAACGGAGAGAGTCGGGCGTAAGGATTTCGGCTGCAGCAGCACAGATGGGCGCATGCACCTCGACATGCACTGGTGTTGATCGGGCTTCCATTTTCGAAGTAGATTGTATGTTAGGTGTCTGGTGATATAATATTATGACTTCGCGTGGCAATTATGGGCAAGTAGAGATGAAACAACGGGTGTCAGAGACTGATTGGATAATGCCAGTGACGTTCTTGACGAACTACTGGTGTCTGCTCATGTTCTGAGAGGCATCGGGATGATTGGTTCTGTCGATGACGACATGAAACAAAAAGTGGCGAGGAGGTGTCACATCACAGAGTATCTTTGGACATTGACAACTTGCAAAATGTGACGAATATTACGATACACTATCAT
>Ga0209652_1000777_pt1 | contig 26859 bp, 19 predicted proteins | sample SaaInl74LU_5_DNA_FD_184641 | JGI IMG/M metagenome (GOLD analysis project Ga0209652, IMG submission 184641) | Marine microbial communities from expanding oxygen minimum zones in the Saanich Inlet - ESP_74LU_5_DNA (SPAdes) (version 2) | ecosystem: Environmental > Aquatic > Marine > Intertidal zone... | reverse complement strand
GAACGCGCTAGAGCTGTTGTTCTGGCATTTAATAAAGCTGTGCAACAGAAACTCAGCAAAGAACAATTGGAGAGTTTCTTTGAAGTCATGAACACCATGAATGCACTACTAGAAGATAATCACATTTTTGAAGATAAATAACGCTTAAACACCCTCATAATGAGAAAAATAAACAAAGTTGCCGTACTTGGTTCTGGAGTGATGGGATCGCGCATTGCCTGCCATTTTGCCAACATTGGTGCGGAGGTGCTTCTGCTCGATATTGTTCCTCGGGAGCTTAACGACAAAGAAAAGGCGACAGGAAAAACCTTGGAAGATAAAGCGGTTCGAAATAGAATCGTCAACGACAGCCTCAGCTTCGCCCTGAAAAGTAACCCCTCACCCATTTACAGCAAGTCTTTCGCCAATAGGATTTCTACCGGCAACATGGAAGACGATATGCACAAGATTGCCCACTGTGATTGGATCATTGAAGTGGTTGTTGAGCGTTTAGACATTAAAAAGATTGTTTTCGAGCAAGTAGAAAAGTTCAGAAAACCAGGCACCCTCATCACCACAAATACTTCAGGTATTCCTATTGGGATGCTGCTTGACGGGAGAAGCGAAGATTTCCAAAAACACTTCTGTGGTTCTCACTTTTTCAACCCTCCGAGATACCTTAAATTGTTGGAGGTCATTCCTAGTCCGAAAACAGACCAAGCCGTCATCGATTTCTTGATGCATTATGGCGAAGTTTTCTTAGGTAAAACAACGGTACTCTGTAAAGACACCCCTGCCTTCATTGCGAACCGCGTTGGTGTTTATTCCATTCAAGAGCTCTTTCACACGGTGGCCGATATGGGCTTGAGCGTTGAGGCGGTAGACAAACTAACGGGACCAGTAATGGGCCGACCAAAGTCTGCTACTTTCAGAACCTGTGATGTTGTTGGTTTAGACACCTTGGTACATGTTGCCAATGGTGTTCGTGAAAACTGTCCGAACGACGAAAAGAAAGAAGTTTTCGGGATTCCTTCTTATGTGAGTAAGATGGTAGAAAACAACTGGCTAGGTTCTAAATCTGGTCAGGGCTTCTATAAAAAAGTTAGAGACGAAAAAGGCAAGAGTCAGATCTTAGCGCTCGACCTGAACACGCTTGAATATCGCCCACAAGAAAAAGTAAAATTCCCAACCTTAGAATTGACTAAAACCATTGACAACTTGGTAGAACGCACCAAAGTCTTGTTCAATGGAAAAGATCAAGCTGGTGAATTTTACCAACGTTCTTTCAGTGCTGTGTTTGCTTATGTTTCTCACCGAATACCCGAGATTGCAGATGAGCTATATAAAATCGACGACGCCATGCGCGCAGGTTTTGGCTGGGAATTGGGTCCATTCGAAACTTGGGACGCTGTAGGCATTGCTTCGGCCATAAAAACCATGAATAGCCGTGGAGTAAAGTATGCTTCTTGGGTTGATGAGATGTTGGCCTCTGGTGCAAACAGTTTCTACCGTTTGAACGAAGGTTTAAAGGAGTATTACGACATTTCGAGCAAGAGCTATAAAGTTATTCCTGGCCAAGAGCAGCGGATTGTGCTTGCTAATTTGGGTGAAGACAAAGTACTTTGGAAAAACAGCGGAACCACCATTAAGGATTTGGGCGATGGCATTATTAACCTTGAGTTCCATACCAAAATGAATACCATCGGTGGTGAAGTGATACAAGGAATCAACAAGGCCATCGACTTGGCTGAAGCATCATACAAAGGTTTAGTGATCTATAATGAAGGTCAGAACTTCTCTGCAGGAGCAAATGTGGGCATGATCTTTATGATGGCGGTAGAGCAAGAATACGACGAACTCGATTTCGCTATTCGCGCCTTCCAAAACACCATGATGCGTGTGCGTTACTCCAACATCCCTGTTGTGGTGGCACCTCATGGCTTAGCGCTTGGTGGGGCTTGCGAGTTGAGCATGCACGCCGATAAGGTCGTGGCTCATGCAGAAACTTACATGGGCTTGGTGGAGTTTGGAGTTGGAATTATCCCCGGTGGTGGCGGAACCAAAGAGTTTGCCCTTCGCACCTCAGACGCTATGAACGATGGAGATATTCGCATCAACACACTTAGAAATAAATTTTTAACTGTTGGACAAGCTAAAGTATCTACATCAGCGAAAGAAGCTTTCGAACTGGGTTACCTCAGAGAAGGTCAGGATGAAATTATTGTTTCTCGCGACCAACAATTGTCTTATGCGAAAAGTGCTTGTTTGTTGATGGCTCAGAAAGGCTACGCTATGCCTCCGAAGCGAAAAGACATTAAAGTTCTTGGAAAAGAAGGTATTGGTATTGTTTACGTTGGTGCACATAGCATGATGTCTGGAAACTACATTTCCGAGCACGACCAACTCATCTCTCAGAAATTGGGAACCGTGATGTGCGGTGGTGAGTTGAGTGAAATCACTGAAGTAGATGAGCAATACTTGCTCGATTTAGAGCGCAGAGCTTTTATTGAGTTGTGTGCTGAGCGCAAAACCCTGGAACGAATGCAGAGCTTGCTTCAAACAGGAAAAATTCTAAGAAACTAATCACCGAAAAGAAGAAAAAAATGGACGCATATATAATTGGAGGATATAGAACTGCAGTAGGTAAAGCACCTCGAGGCTTGTTTCGCTTCATGCGCGCTGATGAACTCGGTGAGCAAGTGATTAGAAAGCTGGTGGGCGATTTTCCGCAGCTCGATAAAGAATTGATTGACGATGTCATTGTAGGAAACGCTACTCCTGAAGCCGAGCAAGGTTTGAATATCGGTAGAATGGTTTCCTTGATGGGACTTGACACCGAGAAAGTACCGGGTGTTACCATTAACCGCTACTGTGCCTCTGGACTAGAAAGTATTGCTATTGCCGCTGCAAAAATTCATTCAGGCATGGCCGATTGTATTATAGCGGGAGGAATCGAAACCATGTCGCCAATACCTTTTGGCGGATGGAGAATTGTTCCGAATGCTAAAGTTTCTCAAGAACATCCAAGTTGGTATTGGGGAATGGGCTTAACGGCGGAAGCTGTTGCGAACGATTATAAGATCTCAAGAGAAGAGCAAGATGAATTTGCCATGAACTCTCATCTCAAAGCCGCTGCCGCAATTAGTAGTGGTCGGTTTAAAGACGACATCGCTCCCATAGAGGTGGAAGAGATTTTCTTGAAAGAAGGAAAGCAATCAAAGAAAAATTATACTGTTGACACAGATCAAGGAGTTCGCCCAGACACCAACATGGCAGGACTTGCACGTCTTCGTCCGGTATTTGACGCTAGAGGATCTGTGACGGCAGGAAACAGTTCTCAAACCTCAGATGGAGCTGCCTTTGTAATGGTGGTCTCTGAAAAGATGCTCAAAGAATTAAACGTAGAACCAATTGCTCGATTGAAGAGCTACCACGTTGCAGGCTTAGAGCCTAGAATCATGGGTGTTGGTCCGATTTACGCTGTACCCCAAGCCCTTAAAAAAGCAGGTTTGAGCATGAGCGACATCAACTTATTTGAGCTGAACGAAGCCTTTGCATCACAAAGTGTTGCAGTAGTTCGTGAATTGGGCATTGATCCAAGTATCGTGAACGTCAACGGAGGAGCAATTGCTCTTGGTCACCCACTCGGTTGCACCGGAGGAAAACTCACCGTTCAACTCATGAATGAATTAAAGCAACGCGAACAGAAGTACGGAATTGTAACCATGTGTGTGGGAACAGGACAAGGTGCTGCTGGAGTATTTGAAATGTTATAAAAGAAGAAGAAGAAAATGAGCACAGAAACCAAAGAAAAAGCCCTAATGGGCGGCGAATTCTTGATTAGAGATGTTCGCGCTAAAGATGTATTCATCCCTGAAGAGTGGAATGAAGAGCAGGTGATGATGAAGCAAACCTGCCTTGATTTTGTGAATCAAGAAATTGTACCGCTGCTCGAACGAATTGAGAAGCAAGAAGAAGGACTCATGCCTAGTTTGCTTGAAAAAGCGGGTGAACTTGGTATGTTAGGCATATCAGTTCCTGAGGAACTTGGAGGTATGGGAATGGACTTCAAAACTTCCATGCTTTGCACTGAAGCTTTGGGTGAAGCACACAGTTTTTCTGTGGCTTACGGAGCGCATACCGGCATTGGTACCCTGCCTATCCTCTACTACGGAAACGAAGAGCAAAAAGCAAAATACATCCCTAAACTCGCTAGTGGTGAGTGGAAAGCTTGTTATTGTTTAACCGAGCCAAGCAGTGGTTCTGATGCAAATAGCGGAAAAACCAAGGCTACCCTTTCTGAGGACGGCAAGCACTACATCATTAATGGACAAAAAATGTGGATTACAAATGCTGGTTTTGCAGATGTGTTTACTGTTTTTGCGAAAATTGATGATGACGAAAACCTTTCGGCATTCATTCTCACCAAAGAGATGGAGGGAATTACCTTGAATGCGGAAGAAAAGAAAATGGGTATCAAAGGGAGTTCAACCCGCCAGGTCTTTTTCAACAACGTAAAAGTACCTGTAGAAAACCTACTCTACGAGCGTGGCAAAGGATTTAAAATTGCCGTAAATATCTTGAACATTGGTAGAATCAAGTTGGCCGGTGGTGTAATGGGAGGCTCAAAAGGGGTGATTACCTACGCCGTAACTTATGCCAACGAACGCGAACAGTTTGGCAGACCAATTAGCAAGTATGGAGCGATTCGCAACAAATTGGCTCAAATGGCCATTAAAACTTACGTTGTTGAATCGGCAACGTACAGAGCAACGCAAAACATCGAAGACGAGATCAACCACTTGGTTGAAGGAGGAATGGACAAAGGAGCTGCTACCTTGAAAGGGATTGCTTCCTATGCACCAGAATGTGCGATGCTTAAAGTATTTGGTTCTGAGGTACTGGATTATGTGGCTGATGAAGCTGTGCAGATCTACGGCGGAATGGGCTACTCTGCCGAAACCCGTGTTGAAATGTCGTACCGCGACTCTAGAATCAACCGAATTTTTGAAGGTACCAATGAGATCAACCGCATGCTAACCGTTGATATGCTTTTGAAAAAGGCCATGAAAGGTGAATTGGACTTAATGGGTCCTGCCATGAAAGTAGCCAATGAGTTGATGGGAATCCCTGATTTCTCTGCTCCTTCAGACAACGAATTTGAGCGCATGCGCGAAGTCATCGGCCGATTCAAAAAAGCCGTGCTCATGGTAGCAGGTGCTGCCGCGCAAAAACTCGCTATGAGCTTGGCAAAAGAGCAAGAAGTATTGATGAATATTGCCGACATGGCCATTCAGTTGTATGCCGCCGAGTCTGTTGTTCTTCGTGTAGAGAAGCTTGCTGAAATGAAAGGTTTGGACGCCATCAAAGTTGAACTCGAAATCATGAGAAGTTTCATGTTTGAGGCTTCTGAAACCATCAATAAGTCGGGAAGAGAAGCCTTGATGTCTTTTGGTGAAGGTGATGAACTCAGAATGATGATGCTAGGTATGAAACGTTTCACTAAAATGGAACCTTTCAACATCAAAGAATCAAGACGAGTAGTTGCTCAAGCTATTATTGACGCTAACAAATACTGCTTCTAATTGTAAGCGCAAACCTTCTTCTTTTAAAGGGCCGTCCTAATTGGATGGCCTTTTTTTTGTGCCGCAATTAATTTACAAGCAACATTTTATACCTCTTTTGCATCTTACAAATACCAACACCCTACTCTTAACCAAAACCGCATGAAAAAAGGACTACTATCTATTCTTGTTTGTCTCCCTTTTTTTGGCTTTTCCCAGTTCGATATGAATTGGGCTTTTGGAAATGGCTACCAGCTTAATTTTGACAGTACACCTAGCGTGAATGCAGCTAGCCTTGATGTTGATCCCGAAAACACTCCATCTTGTATCAGTGATCTCGAAGGCAACTTATTGTTTTATTCCGATGCCAACTTTGTTTTTGATCAAGGAGGCAGCGAAATGCCGAACGGTAATCTGAGTCTTTATAAAAATCACTCCATCATCATTCCTGCTCCTTCTTCAAACCCAGGAAAATATTACCTCATCCGCTCTAACACCTCCACAGGCTTAGATTACAGTTTGATTGATACGAGCTTAAATGATGGGTTGGGTGATGTTGTTGCTGAACAAAAAGAAGTTGTTTTTGGCGGAAATGGTGGACTACTACTGAGCGCAATTAAAGCTGATTTGAGTGGATATTGGCTGCTGGTTTTGGACAATGAAAATGGCAATTCCAACGACCTGAATATCACCGTATACTCCGTGAACAATGATGGAATTGAAACGGTTTCCGAATTGAGTCAGTTTTATCAATGGGTAGGCTGGTACCCTGAATTGGATGATGTGGCCATTTCGAATGACTGCAGTTTGATCGCAGCTTCGTTTAAAGGTCACTATATCGCCTTGTTTCGCTTTGATTCAGAAGAAGGTGTTGTTTTCGACCCAATCAACAATTCTATTGATAACAATGGTTCTTTTTTTGAGACTACAGAATTGGCCTTCTCCCCAAATAGTGAACTACTTTACTCGGTTTCAGACGGAAATAATTTAGTTCAATATGACATTACTTCTTGGACAGCGAGCGCTATCTCAGCCTCAGCAACGAGCATCAACGTGAATAGCAATTTGATTTCCGACATCAAGTTGGGTCCAGACCAGAAGATGTACATTTTTGACGAAAGCAATTCTGAAATCGACCGAATAAATGCTCCAGACCTCATGGGTACAGACGCTGATCTTGAAGACGCCGTTTTTACTGAAATCGATGGCAACCTGAGTTATTTCCCAAACACGGTCAACCCGCTTTGTGGCTTGCCACTTCCTAGTTTCCAATTGAATCCACAAACAGTTTGTTTAGGCGATTCGGCTTTCTTTAACTTTGGCTTTGGTGCAAGTGCAGACAGCGTGCAGTGGAACTTTGGGGATATCAACGCACCTGATGCGGAAAGCGAGCTTTTCAACCCAAGCTATTTGTACACCACTGAGGGCACTTATGAAGTAAGCGCTGATGTTTGGTTGAACGAAAGCCTATTCGAGCTCAACAGTACGGTAAATGTTGTGCCTTACCCCATTGCGCAACTTCCCGATGATTTCTTCCTTTGTGAGGGTGAAAATATAGAAATTTCTGGGGGTGAAGCCTTTTCCTACGCTTGGAGTACGAATGAAAACACTGAAAGTATCGTTATTTCTGAAGGCGGAACCTACACCCTTACTTTATCCAACTCGGGCTGTTTGGATAGTGATACAATAGAAGTAACTCTTTTGCCAGTAGCCGCAGTAAATTTAGGAGACGACATCATTATCTGTGATGAAGACCAAGTTGTCTTAGAATCGCCAAATAGCTTTGGTGGAACTTGGAGCAATGCTTCAAACGAAGACCTTATTGTTACCCAAAGTGGCACCTACACCTACAGCGTGAATAATGTTTGCAACCAAAGTTCTGATCAGATTACAGTAAGCTTTGTGAGCACACCTAGTCCTCAACTTCCCGAAAACATTGTGGCCTGTGTTGGCGACTCCATTAGTCTAAATACGGGGATAAGTGGCAGTTCGTATGATTGGAGCACCGGTGAAGACAGTAGTTCTATTTTGTTTGGTGATGAAGGTTCGCTTAGTGTAACGGTGATTTATCAAGGTTGTCCAATTACTGCAGCCACGCTCGTTGAGCGAATTCCGTTTTTAGACCCCAGCAGCTTATCTTACCCCAACGTTTTCTCTCCAAACAGCGATTCAAAAAACCAAGAATTTCGTCCTTTCCTTGAAGATGATCCCTCCTACCCCGTTTGCGCCTACCCGGGAGTTGATATCGATCTAGAGATCTACAATCGTTGGGGACAGAAAATCCAAGAGAGTCTTTGCTTTTGGTCTGGCGAAGTTGATACCGGGGAACAAGCCGTTGAAGGCGTTTACTATTACATCATGAACATTACCTCCACTTGCAATGCAAAGCGCAAAGAGATTGAAGTTAATGGAGCAGTAACATTAGTGAGATAAAGTCCTTAAGTTCCCACGAATAAGGTAGAAAGTGCGCTGTAAATTCAGCATCCGAGTTTATCTTTGAAGGATGATGAATAGGATAGTTTTGATTTTTACGGGCTTGATGCTCATTTGTAGTACTCAGATTTTTGCACAGTCGTGGGTAGAACTTAGGGATAACGGAGCGTCTTTTGAAGAAATCCAAACGTCTTTTGAAGCCGAGTGGGAAAACAAGACCCCAGAAAAAGGTCAGGGATACAATCTTTTCCGCAGATGGGAAAACTTTGTGGAACCTCGCGTTCACGATGGTACTTCTTGGACCGAAATGAGCGGACTCATTAAGTCGGCATGGGAGAAAGAAGTTCAAAAAGGAAAAAAATCATCGGCCAGCAACAAATCCAATGCTAATTGGGCACCGCTTGGTCCTGACGCATGGATCAACTACTCTTACGCGCCTGGAAACGGTCGTGTTAACGTCGTACTCCCCGACCCGCAAAACAGCTCTACCGTTTACATAGGCACACCTGCGGGTGGCTTGTGGAGAACAACTGATAACGGCGACTCATGGACACCTCTCACAGACGATCTACCAACATTGGGCGTGAGTGGTATTGCTATTCATCCTAACAATTCCGACATCATTTACATAGGAACCGGAGATGCCAATGCACAAGACTCTTATGGTATTGGTGTATTAAAGTCAACAGACGGTGGAGTGAACTGGAACAGTACGGGCTTGGCTTGGAACCTTGACGAAAACCTAAGAGTTCACCGTTTAATGATGCACCCAAACGATCCCGAAACCCTCTTTGCTGCAACGAGTGGTGGACTTTGGAAAACCACTAATGGTGGACTCGTTTGGTACTTGGTACTTACCGGTGGTATTCGCGACATGGAGTTTCACCCAACAAATCCTGACATCATTTATGCAGGAAGAAATCGTGTTTTCAGATCGGTTGACGGAGGAGAAGAATTTGATGCCGTAAACGATGGACTGCCTTCTTCATCGCAAGTGGGACGTATTGCTTTGGCCGTATCGATTGATGACCCTAGTGTCGTTTATGCCTTGCTCACCAACAACAGCACAAACGGTTTGCTCGGAGTTTACCGATCAAATAATGAAGGTGCTAGCTTTGAACTTACAAGCAACTCACCTAATATTCTATCTGGCGATTTCGAAGGAGCCGGAACTGGCGGACAGGGATGGTATGATTTGGCCATTGCAGCATCGCCAATTAACGTAGATAATGTATTTGTTGGGGGAGTGAATCTTTGGGAATCAAATGACGGGGGAAGTTCATTTGAGCTGAACGCTTATTGGATTTATGACACTCCAGACGTTGATTACGTGCATGCTGATGTACATCAACTCGAGTTTTTTGGCAATCGTTTTTATTGTGCTTCAGATGGTGGTTTATGGAGGTCTAACAACTATGGCAACAGCTTCACAAATAGAAGTTTTGGCCTAGAGGTTAGTCAGTGCTACCGCATTGGTGTTTCTCAACTAGAACCGGGAAAAGTGATTACAGGACTGCAAGACAACGGCACCATGCTTAAGAGTGGTAACGATTGGTTCCATGTTCAAGGTGCAGATGGCATGCAATGCTTCTTTCACCCCGATAACGAAAACTTGGTCTATTGCTCAACGCAATTCGGCGGATTATACCGCTCTACCAATGGAGGCGCAGAGTTCAATTGGGCAGCTTCTGGAATTGATGATGATGGCGCTTGGACCACACCTTGGGAAATCAACCCAAATAGTCCGGGTGTAATGTACGCTGGCTATCAGAACGTCTGGAAAACGAGTAACGGAGGAAGTGGTTGGCAACAAGTTTCAAATGGAATTAATGAAACCCTGCGCATTATTGAGATCTCTCCGGTGAATAGTAATGTGGTATATGCCGCTTCTTATGACAACATCTACAAAACCACCAATGGTGGCAACTCTTGGTCGGAAGTAGGCTTTCCACTTACCAGTCAAGCTTTAACTTCACTCGAGGCAAGCACCTTCGACCTCAACACCATTTACGCTTGCGTTAGTGGTTTTGCAGCAAGCCAGAAGGTGTTTAAATCTACTGATGGTGGCGTAACATGGGAGAACATTGGCGAAGGCTTGCCGAATGTGCCCATGAACAGCATTATCGAAGACCCCAGTTTAGAAGGCAGTATTTATGTTGCGGGCGACGTGGGGGTTTATCACAAACACCCTGAATTGGCTACTTGGCAATCGTTTATGGAAGGACTGCCCATCACTGTTGTGAACGAAGTGGAGATTCAAGAAAGCACCGGAAAATTGTATGCAGGAACTTATGGTAGAGGTGTTTGGGTGAGCGACTTGTTTGAGTTGAGCGAAAATCCACCTTTGGCGAATTTCACTGTGGAGCGTCCAACAATTTGTGCGAACAATACCGTTCAGTTTTTTGATGCTTCTTTGGATCATTACCCATCTTGGGAATGGACATTCGAGGGAGGAACACCAAGCAGCTCTTCAGAAATGAATCCTGAGGTGACCTATGAAAATCCTGGCAACTATAGTGTATCACTTAGTGTAGAAAACGCAAACGGCAGTGCGAGCATCACCCAAGAAAGTATTATTGACATCTTTGACGCAAGTGCCTTAGCCCTGCCCTATTTTGAAGGATTTGAAGGCATTAGCAGCTTTGAACTTCCGAGCTGGACATTGGCCAGTACGGATGAGAATAACATCACCAACTGGCAGATAAGTTCTTCTTCCGCTTTTGAGGGAAACCAAAGTGCCTTCATCAACAATGCTGAGCTCGATTTCAAAAGGGAGTATGAGTTTATTTCTGAACCTATTGATTTGAGCGCTGCAGATACCGTTTCTTTCAGTTTGTATTACTCTTATGTGCAGATGCATGAAGATAACGACGACCGACTTCGCTTGTATGTGAGCACCGACTGCGGTGAAACGTGGAGTTTGAGAAAGCAATGGCGAGGAGAGGTTGATTTGAATACCGCCCAAGCTAGTACGGCCTATTTTGAGCCAACACTACCAAACGAGTGGGTTCAAGACTTTGTGGTACTTGCGAGTGATGATTTGGTAGCAAATTTCCGTTACAAACTGTGGTTTGAAAACGATAATGGTAACAACATTTATGTAGACAATATTAACTTATTTCCAGGAGTGGTGAGTGTGGATGATGAGCGCCTTGAAGAAGCAAGCATTCAGTTATACCCCAATCCAGCTCAAGACAATTTAACGCTTGATTTCAGTCACCATACTTCCGAACTGATGCAGATTCAAGTGCTTTCAAGCGATGGTAAAGTTGTGAAAACATTGGGGAACATGAGGGCACATGCCGGAAGCAATCGTTGTCAGTTCCAAGTTCAAGATTTGAGCCCAGGCATGTACTTTATTCGCTTAAGCTCAGCACAAGGAGAACAAAGCAGCATCCGCTTTATTAAGCGCTAATGGGCTGAAGGTCGATTATTCGCTCAGCATACGTTTGTACAACTCCTTCATCATTGGAGCAGCTTCTTCCATTGACGGTCTTGGTGGATCAATTTGCTCGAACGTGATGGAGCCGTCTTCTTGTGGAGTGATGTGGTATTTGAATACAAAATCGCCACCATCTTCTCCTAAGTCGCCTTGTTGACCAAAACGCAGGTCGTTAATTTGAATCACTTCACCAAGGTCTTGAGCTACATAAAAGCCTTGAGTTAGGTGAAGGAGCAATTGCAGGTCTTCATTGTCTCTATAAGGTTCAAGCAAATGCCAGTTTTTCTTCACGCTCACCCATGAGATGCTATCTGCCTCATCGTCCAATAGAGAGCGGTAAGTTAACAGGTATTCATCTTCCAGTTCAACGTTGGCAATCCAAAGCACCGTGTTCAGAGGTGCTGGCCTTGTGGCTACTTGGATATAGTTTATTCCCTTGGCTTGTAAATCTTCGCGAAGCTCAAAAAAAATCATTCCTTTAAAAGCGATTGTGAGCAACATGTATACAGAACTGATAATGATTCCTGCATTGTTAATTCTCCTTCTCCAAGGATTGGATCTTTTAAAGAATAAGGTAAGTAACACCGTAATAAGGAAAGGCACGGTATAGAGTGGATCAGCCACAAAAATGTTATTGAAATGCACTCTCCATGGATGAGGCCAAAAGAGTTGTGTTCCCCAAGAAGTAAAACAATCGAGGAGTGCGTGAGTGAAGGTAATCATGAAGAAGAACCAGAACCATTGTTGAAATGGGATCGCTCTTTTAGCGTGAATCTTACTCGCCAGCCATGCTAAGATCGGGGAGCTTAGAATGAAGAAAATCAAACTATGACTGAACCCCCTGTGCCAAGAAAGGCCTTGAACCATGGGTAAAAACGGACGAGTAATGACATCCAGATCAGGTATAGTTCCTGCAATTGCTCCCCAGACGAAAGCCCTGTTTCCTATTTTCTTGCCAAGTACCGCTTCACCTACTGCTGCACCCAGAACTATCTGTGTTAATGAATCCATTTGTTGAATCGTGTTAAACCGAGTCTTTGAACGACAAAAGAACACTATTTTTGTTCAAAACCACGGAAAACAATGGCAAAGAAAATCATCACAAAGAAGTCGGAAAGCTTCATGTACAAATACCTGAACAACGCCTCACCAACAGGTTTTGAGAGTTCAGGACAGCAAATATGGCTCGATTATATTCGTCCGTACATCGACGAAGAAATTATTGATACTTATGGCAGTGTAGTAGGTGTAATTAACCCAAAAGCCAAGTACAAGGTAGTTATTGAGGCCCATGCAGATGAAATCGCTTGGTTTGTGAACTACATCACAAAAGACGGCTTCATTTATGTGCGCAGAAATGGAGGTTCAGATCATCAGATTGCTCCTTCAAAGCGCGTTAACATTCACACAGACAAGGGCATTGTAAAGGCTGTTTTTGGTTGGCCAGCGATTCATACCAGAGGAGCAGGAGAAGAGAAGCCGCCTAAATTAGACAACATCTTTTTAGATTGTGGCTGTGCTACTAAGGAGGAAGTTGAAGCGCTTGGAGTGCACGTTGGCTCTGTGATTACTTTTGAAGATGAGTTGATGGAGTTAAACAAGCGTTTTTATGTTGGTAGAGCTTTGGATAACCGCATGGGTGGATTTATGATTGCTGAGGTTGCTCGTTTATTGAAAGAGAACAAGAAGACCTTGCCTTTTGGTTTGTACATCACCAATTCTGTTCAAGAAGAGATTGGTTTGAGAGGAGCTCAAATGATTGCCGAGCGCATTCAGCCCGACGTGGCCATCATTACCGATGTTACACACGACACACAGACCCCGATGATCAACAAGATCAAACAAGGCGATTTGGCTTGCGGTAAAGGTCCGGTATTGACTTACGGACCAGCAGTACATAATAATCTATTGAGGAAGATCATCAATACAGCAGAAGACAACAAGATACCATTCCAACGTGCCGCTGCATCGAGAGCAACGGGAACCGACACAGATGCCTTTGCTTACTCCAATAAAGGTGTTGCAAGTGCGCTCATTAGTTTACCACTACGCTACATGCACACCACAGTGGAAAGCGTAAGTAAAGAAGACGTTGAGAATGTTATTCGTTTGATTTACGAAAGCATTTTACGCATTGAAGACGGAGAGGATTTCAGATACTTCAGTTGAGCTGTTTAAGCATTCGCCTCTACTAATCTTTTAAGCAGATATACATCCAGTGGTTTTTCAAGAACTTTGAGAACCGCTGGATTTTTTTCCGCCCTTTCGATATCGTTTCTATCGATGCTCGAAGAGAGCATGAATACCATCAGGCTTTCTTGAATTGCAGGAGAGAGTTCCATAATCTTGTCCAAACATTCGAAACCTCCCATGATCGGCATTTGGATGTCGAGAAGGAGAATGTTTTGTTTGTCGGTAATCTGACTTTCGCTATCCCCAAGAAAGTCGATAACGTCTCTTCCACTGTTGAACGATGAGATGTTCTGGGAGAAGTTCGCAAGTTTCAAGAGCTTGGAATTGACAACGATATCGATATCGTTATCATCGACCAAGATAATGTGGAGTTCTTTTGACATTAGTTTTTCGGAATGATGATCACAAATTTGCTTCCTGAGCCAATGTTTGATTCTACTTCAATAGAACCACCCATGCGTTCAGCAGCTTCTTTAGCAATATACAAACCTATTCCCGAACCGTTATTGTCTTCAGTAATTCTGTAGAACATATCGTAAATTCTTGGAATAAGCTCTTTTTCAATACCAATTCCATTGTCTTCGCAAGTGATGACAATATTATCGGCTTCAGTTTCTACGTTCAGTTTAATGAAGGGGTCTGGTTTGGTTCTATCTCTGAACTTCACTGCATTTGAGATGAAGTTGTTCAAGACCATTTTCAGTCTCATTTCATCGAGATTGAAATCGCCATCTGCCTTTATATCTTTGATGAAACGCACTTCATTGGCGCCATCGAAATGTCTGTAATTGGTAATGATTTCATCAAATATGAGATCAAAATTGACATTGGCCAAGAGTTGACCATTTTTCATGTTTTGATGATAGTTGATAAGGTTTTGAACGAACAAATCGAGTTTCCCGACCGTTTTTTCAATCATTGCTAGGTATTCCTTTGCTGCTCCGTCTACACCTTCAGCGCGGGCCAATTTCAAAATCCCTAGAATGCTTACTAATGGCGCTCTTAAATCGTGTGAAGCGCTGTAAACCAACTTTTCAAGCTCGTTGTAGGCCTTCTCTAGCTCTTGATTCTTAAGCTGCAATTGTCTTTTCGAATCAAAAAGTTCAAAAGCATTATTTATGGTGATGCGAAGTTCTTGTTCGTTCCAAGGTTTAGAGATGTATCTATAAACCTGGCCTTTATTGATCGAATCGATAACAGCTTCAATATCGGCATAACCCGTGAGAAGCATTCGAATAGGATCTGGAAAATCGGGGATGATCAGTTCAAAGAACTCAACACCGCTGATGTTTGGCATCTTTTGATCCGAAATTACAACGTGAATATCGTTTTCGGTTAAGATTTGAACAGCCTCACTAGCGGAGGTCGTTGTAAACACTTTGAATTCGCGACGAAAACTCGCTTTGAACGATGTTAAATTGTTCTCTTCGTCATCCAAATACAGGATATTTATTTTGTTTTTGTCGGTTCCCATTAGCTAGTGTTTGATCATAAAGATCTCGACAAAGTTAAAAGAAATTCAGTTCCTTCACCCGGAGTTGATTCTACTTCTATTTTACCATTATGGTCGTTCATTATTCCCAACACGATGGAGAGGCCTAAACCTGTGCCCTCCCCCACCTCTTTTGTAGTGAAGAAGGGATCGAATATTTTCGACTTCGTTTTTTCGTCCATTCCTATCCCATTATCTGAAATTTTAATGAAGACATTATGGTCGTCAAAAGAGGTGCTAATGCTCACCCGCTTCTCTTCCTTACCATTTTTCTTGGTTGCTTGAGCTGCGTTAGTGATGATGTTCATAAAGACCTGGTTTAGCTTACCAGGGTAGCAGTTTATCACTGGTAGGTTTTGGTCAAATCGTTTATCTACAATTACAGCCCCATCAATGGCGCTTTTCACCACAACAAGTGTAGACTCGAGGCACTCATTCACACTAGCTCTTTTCAAGGCATCTTCATCTAATCGAGAGAAGACCCGGAGCCCTTTTACAATGGTAGCTGTTCTGTTTGCTCCTTCTTCAATTCCTTGTATGAGTGATTTAATCTCATCCTTAATAAAATCAAGTTCTAGTTCCTCTTTAAGGTCATCAATTTCCTTAAAAGCTTGCTTTAAATTTTGGTCTTCAACTTCCAGTTTCTCGTATGCAGTGAGCACTTCAAAAACATCATCCAAATCTCTTCTTAAAGGAGTAACATTGGAACTAACGAAGTTGATTGGATTGTTTAATTCATGGGCAATCCCCGCAGTCATCTGACCCAAACTTGCCATTTTTTCAGCATCTACAAGCTGTGATTGTGCTTCTTTTAGATTTGACAATGTTTTATTGAGGTCGCTATTACTTTGTTCGAGCTCTTTTGTTCGGTCTTCTACTTTTGCTTCAAGAACAATATTTTGCTCTCTAACGATACGCTCATTTTCTTCGATAGCAGCAAGTCTTGCTGACTGTTCTTCATCTTTTTCTTTTTTAAGCTGGTTGATCCGATCTGCAAGAGCGAACGAAAGCAAGATCACTTCCAAGGCCGAGCCCAGTACCATTCCGTTATAGGTGAACCAATTGTATGCAATAATCCCGTAGTCTTTCGCCACGAAAAAGCACACCCCTAGTAAAAAGCTACTCCAAGAAAGTAGGAAGAACTTCGCATCGCGATATCCTTGAAGTGCTAACTTGGTTGCTACCACTATCATGAAAACCGCTAAGAGCATTGCGTTGAGCTGAATAATTTGGTAGCTCAAGTTGTGGAATTCAAATACGGCAAAGAATGTGGCAATAAAGTAAATGGCTACAAACACTTTGAATCCGCGATCTAGCTTTGGAGTACGTCTATTGGTTCTCAAAAAGTAGCGCATAAAAACTACTGCGAAGACACCAGAAAAAGCTCCAAAAAAGTAGGTCATGAATACCGCCAAATCTGGAACTTCAGGATAAAGCAGGGGAAAAAGGTATCCTAAATAATTCGCTTGAGTGAGTCCGACTACAACAATATAAAACACGTAAAGGAGGTAGGACTTATCTTTTGTACTGAAGAAAACGAAGATATTGTAGAGCATCATCACCAAGAAAATACCGGCATAAATACCGAAGAACAAGGTTTGATTAAAGAGTGTCTTCTGGTATTTCACACGTTCGTATACCTTCAAAGGCAAAGAGCATTGATCGCCACTTTTAATACGAACATATACGCTTACACTTTCTTCTGTTTCGAGAGAAAAGGGAAAGATAAAGTTCACACCATCTTTATACCAGTTTTTTGCTGAAACGCTCAAACCTGCGTCCAGGTGCTTCACCACAACTCCATTTTTCACCAAATAAAAACTGACTTCTGCGAGCGTAGGCTGAGACAACTCTAGGAGGTATTCTTTTTTCTCTTTTGGATTATTGAATTCCAATTTTGCCCAATGTGCGTGTTGAGAAACAAAAAAGTTGGGCACTTTTGATTCGGACTTGTGAAAACCCGAATTTTGGATCATGTCTTTGATGCTCAAGTCTGGTGATAGGTCACCTAAAATTTCCATTCGCTCACCGAGATAGACACTTTGATTGCTTGCGTCTGAAATATCTATAATATTAGCACTAAGTCCTGAACTTAGGAGTACCGAAAGTGCAATCAAAAACGTTTTAGCCCATCTTAAAGAGACGGTCTTCTCTAGGTAGCTCCCTGTATTCATAGGTGATGATAAAATTATATCCTGTTGGCTTGGTAAGTTCAGTATCGAAATTGTGCTCCCTCAATGTCATCATGTGACCTCTAATTTCGGGTTCACAATCAGGCATTCCTAAAACGTCATCAAGAACTAACACACGTGCTTGATACTCAGGGGTTGGGTAACTAAACAGGCCGTTATCTCCTATCGATCTAATGGTTTTAAAACCAACATTCTCCACCATTTTAACGGTATATTCAGCACAAATGGTTACCAAAGACTCTATGCCAATAATGGGACACAAAGCGATGGCCGCGTGAAACAGCAGTTTACTTACTCCTTGCTTAGCGTAATCTGGACTATTCCACAGGGCGCAAATTTCTGCTGTTTTATACTTTGGATAAGCCTCAATGATTTCATCAATTTGAGGATCTAAATATGAGATGGCCGTTTGAACGGGGAGTTTATAGCCTTGATAAATCGATTGCAAACGAATTCCACCGATAACTTGCCCATCAGTATTTTTTGCACTTATTACGAACATTCCGGGGTGGGTAAACCACTGCAAGTTATTTGTAGTGATGTTGGTAATCTTATATTTCTGAAGCACAGCAACGTGTCCGCGAGCAAACTCCTCACAGCCTTCTTTGAATTCATTAGCTTTAAAACCAGCGAACCTAGCTCTCTCCATACATAAATTCTTTGAGTGGAATTCTTTGAGAAGTACTCCCTTGAGGAAGCGAAGACTGGAACAATCGCGTTAAGAATACCGGTCGGTCATTCTCCCCTAGTTCATATACTTCGTGGAGTATATTTCGAGACTCTTGAACTAATTCGTGCAAATAAGGATAAGCACTTTTAAAATTTTGGTCGAGTGCTAATGGACCTAAAAACACCGGTGAGGTAAAAGGATGAACTGCAATATTGTGCTTTGCACAGAGCAGCCAAATGTACATAAGCACTTTACCTCCATAGAAGAGTGCTTGGGGCAGATTTTGATCCACAGAAATAAGGCACATGAAATCGGAGTCCATCACCTTTTCTCTTGTTAGCTTGCCTAAGGCACCTCCCTTTTCCCAGTTGTTTAAAAGCTTAATGACCTCTGGATCGCTCACCAATTCTAGACCAACTTGGTTTTTCAAGTCCAGCATAAGGTCGTTCACAGCAATCCCACGCTTATCATCTTTGCTGTAGGCTAGTTCGTGCATGAATAACTCCTCATGCATTTCTTGGTTTAGGAACCTTGCCATGTCTGCGCGTTCAATGCTTGTGCAGATGGAAGAAATCTCTTCTGGCTTATTTTTGTACTGCGTTTTTACACCAGGAAACTTAGACATTAGGTCGTTCACATCTTGCTGAAATGCTTCAAACCTTTCTTGTGAAATCGCTTCTTTGCGTTCATCTCGCTGGGTCGACCTTAAATCGAGTAGGTTTTCGAAAGCAGCTTTCCATTTATGCTCGTTTTCATCTCCCCTCTTCAAACTTACCCAAGCCAGAAAGCCTTTTTCTGTTTCAATGATGTGCTCTTCGAGTAAGGAGTAATTTTTGGCTATTAGAATTTCGAAATGTGCCATCAGCACACCCAAATTCACTTTACCCAAGTGATTGTCTTTGTTTGTTAAGGAGTTTAGATCGCAAGTGGCGAAGAAAAAGAACACACCGTTTTCATAATGCGCTTTCCACGGCTGTGTATTTCCTGACGAGGGTGCTTTTCTTAGTTCTTCGAAATAAATTAGCGCCTCTTTTTCATCGAGCACTACCCTTGCGTCTGATGCTTCAACTTTCAGGTCAGCAAGGCTAATTTGCAATTCGTCTTCCTTATTTGTTCTACGCATTATGGAAGGGTTCACCACAGCACTCAGGTCAACTTCTTTTCCTCTTGAGGTGAGTTCTTCTAAGTCGATTCTAAACCTGCCTGAGCCTTGATCGGCATTTAAAAGAATTCTTCTTGTGACGTCTGCTCCTAATGCTCCCCCAAGTGTTACAGCCGAAGCCAATTGGGGCCAAGTTCTAATGCTTGTTCCAACTTCAAGCATGGATGCTTTTAGACGCTTGCTGAGCGTCCGGGTGTCGATCATTGGAAGAAGGTATGGTATTTTATCTTCGTAGGTTCCCAAGTTCTTCACCTCGCTGTAATCAACATCTCCAATGAGTCCGTGCAGCAAGGGATAATCTTTTTCTTCATCGAAGCGTTCCACATCTAATGTACCACGGTCAGACATGTCCATCACCACCGGGATCTTCATTTGTTTTGCTTTTTCGCGAAGCAAAATTTTGATATCTAGCCCATCACATTCATCGATAATGAGGTCAAGCGGTTCCGCTTCGCCGTTCATCCCCATAAACCTGTCGATGTTATCTTCAGTAATACCTTCATCGAACACCACCACATTTAGAAAGGGGTCGATTTCAGCAATTTCCCGCGCCACGATGGTTGTTTTAGGCAAACCTAGGGTATGTACCCCAGTTCTTATTCGGTTGAGGTTGGTGAGTTCAAGTTCGTCAAAATCTGCAATTCTAAGTTCTCCGAAGCCTCTTTCCATGGCCATCGTGAGGGATACCGACTGGCCAACTGAAAGGCCAACAACGCCGATCTTCTTTTTAGATAGTGTTTCTTGTTCCTCTTCGGTGATTTTGTACTTGTTTCTATTGGTTCTAACTTCGGCAAACTCTTTTTCATCGAGCAGGTGAACCATTGTTCGTAGCCATGGGTAGTAAACCCAAATGCCGTATTCGGCAATATCTTGGCCGTTTAAATGTTCTTCTACTTTGGCCTTGATTTCCCAATCTTCGAGATCGCGAACGGGATTCCTGAGTTCAATGAGTTCCGCGAGTTGACTGTATATCTCGTCAACAAGGTGAATATTTTCGTCTTGTTTAAACGAACGGATTATTTCTAGATCATCAGTGGTATGATACAAAAAATGCGGTTTCACCGTATTCTTCGCACAATCCCTCAAAGCTCTTGGTCTTGCACTATTTGTCATCTTGCTTTGCTTTGTGGCTTTTACGAAGTTCGGCTATTGTATTTCTGAAATAAATGCTCTTTTTCAAAGTTATCAACATGAAAACGGTTAAAGCGCGTAACCTTTGTAAGGCTAATTCGTAAATGGGCTTGTTAATCTATAGCCCAATGAATACGAAAAGAACAAGAATCATTTATCTTGATACGAACCCGGTATCACGAGAGGAGTTTGACGCCAACATGAATTCACATTTCGATGTCGTGCTTGCAGCAAACCCCATTGATGCCTATAATATACTTCGCGAAGAGCACATCGATTTAGTTATTTCAGCCAAAGAAATGCCTGAGATGAATGGTATTGAGTTCTTAGAAGTCATTGCTAAAGATTTTCCAAAAGTTGGTCGGATTTTATCAAGCACCAACGGCACGTGGGACGAACTCATATCAGCCGTAAATCAAGGTAAAGTAACACGTATTATTCCCTTCCCTTTCAACTACGCTGATTTAAAGAGCAACATTCAAGAAGCGGCCTCACAATTGAGAGCGAGTTTGGAAAAAGACCGACTCCTTGAGCAATTGGAGCGACAAAATCAGCAGTTCGAGTTTATTTTGCGTCAAAGACTACTTTCATAAGTTTAAAAATCCCCCCTTTGTTCACTATATTTCCGAAGTGAAACACCAGGAAATTGATATCAAAGTTGACGCTGGAAAAAGCACTTATTGGGTGGTCAACTACAGTAAGAACAAGTTGATCATGATTGCTCACCCAGAAGAAAGTAAACTCCGTCCGGATGGAGAAGCAGGACAGCGTTTATCCAGGGAAATGATCGACTTCATGGGTTTGAAACGTTTTCAAGAGCTTCACAAAAGGGATGACCTCAAACAAATCTCGCGAGTTTTCCCATACCGCATACGTTCGAAACAATTTTGGGTTAAAAGCACCATTACGGTATCTCGCCGTCTTCACGAAATATACATCACGGGTGTAACGGGCATCATTAAAGAAGGAGCGGCACCGCTCGAACAATATTACGAAGTCCTTTCTCGGGAATTCCAGTTTATAAAAAACTTGGCAATTCCCGCTTTTATTTGTGACGAAGCTGGATGCATTTTGGTTAGTAATCCCGCTGTGAACAAGCAGCTTAAAAAGCGTCAAAGTTCCTTATTTAGTCAAGACCTCTTAAGTATTTTCGAACCAAAGAGTCAGGCACCTCGTTTCAATCTTAAGCAGCCTCATAATTTCGTAGGCATCTTTGAAGATCGGTTCAAAAACAAGTCTCAATTCCATATTACCAGCTCTCCTTTTATTACTGAGGGCACGCTTTACCACATGGTTCATTGTGTAAACCAAAGCAAGGAAGATCAAATCGACCATACTATTAATGCGCTAAGCGAACAGATTGAGCAATTGGTTCGTCTGCGCGAGAAGTTGCTTTCTAGGGCCAATCATCAATTAAAAGCTCCAATTAATCGCATTTTGGGCTTGGCTCAAATCATGGAAAAGGAATTGGAGAATGAAGAAGCCTTGGAGTATGTTGATATGATTAAAATTAGTGCTCAACGCCTGCTAGAGACAGCAAAGGGAATGATTGAAACCGCTAAGCTTGAAGTGCACGATTTGAACAATGAATTCGAAATTGTTTCTATCGATGATATTCTAAGCGACATTGCTCATTCTATAGAACGCGAAGTGAGCCAGAAAGAACTAAAATTTGAGTTAAAGCGACTTTTAAACGACGGACATCTCATAGGAGATCGCTTTTTGATTGGCGAATGCATTCGAATTGCCGTGAGTAATGCTGTGCAACATACAAAATCGGGGAAAATCACCCTCGAAATTGTTCAACCGAGTGAGGAAGAAGTGAGCATTTGCATTTTAGATACAGGCGACCATTTTGATCAACAAGTGTCAAAAGGTAAACTCGACCAATCGAAATCTCAGGGAATTGCAGGAGAAGGCATTAGCCTCGAAGTGGTAGAAAAGTATTTGGAATTTATGGGAGGGCGCATGCACATAAGCAGAAGAAAATCTGGCGGTAATGCTGTTTACCTCAGATTTGTTGCTGCCGTTCTTAATTCAAATTGACTTGCAACTTCCCGGTTCTCATCTTTTTGTAGCGATCAGCTAAGATGGCGAGAAGTAAGCTAAAAAGTTTCATCGACGCTTCCGTTTCTTCAGAGATTGTTTTCCCTTTTAACCTTAGGTTCAACAAACCGTAAACAGCTACTAAACAAGGCTCTATTTCGTTATTGAAATCCCCCTTTGTTCTTTTCGTGAACTCATCTAAATGCTCTTTTGCATTGCTCAGGGCGGCTTTGTATTCTTTGTCTTGGAACACATTTAAAAGAGAGCTGTGCAAATAAACAAGTTCAGTAATCAGCTCTTGAGCCTCGTAAACATGCCCTGCTTTATCTAGGCCTTGTTGTTTCATTTTCTGAGCCAAGTCCTGAAACCAAGCTAATTCCTCATCGAATTGTTCACCTTCGAACTGCTGCCCCAAGAAGCCAGCAATCACCTCTTCTTCAAAGCGAGCCGCTCTAAGCAGATCTTCCATTTGCCACAAGTACAAGAGGTACTCAACAATGTTTGCTTCTTTTTTAGCTTTTGCTGTAGTCATGCTCTATTCCTCTGGTGCTTGTTCAGCCTCGTATTTCTGGTTGAGTGCTTCTACAACATCATTTGTAACGTCAAAGGCATCGAGCGAATAAAGCAAGGTTTGTCCGGCCGGTTCGTAATTAAAAATCATATCGATCCCGTTCTCGTCCCCATAGATCTTGAGGTAATCACTAATTCTATCGTACAGCTCTTTTTGGAACTCCATTTCTACTCGTGCAATTTTTTGTTGCTCCTCGGCTTGCATTTGCTGCAATTCATACTCCAATTCCATGATTCGGTTTTGGGTGATTTGTAAATCTCTCTCCGTCGCCGAACCGCTATTGGCATATTCAACCAGTCCTTGGTATTCCTTCTCAGCTTCGGTCATTCTGCGCTGAAGTTTATTCTCACTGCTTTTCGCTTTTTGAATCAGGCTGTTTTGCTCGTCTTCAACAAACTTGTATTTCAGCATAATTGAATCACCTCGAACAAAGGCTACACGAATACCTGCTCCATCTTCTGATTGCTCTAGGTCATCATTTGAACTTTGCGTGCTCGGGGCACTTTCATTCACATCACCTTTTTTAAGGTCGCCCAGTTGCACAAAAAGATAAGCCACAAGGGCTATAAGCACTACATTAATTGCTAAAGCTACTTTACTCAACATCTCTTATGAATTTAATCTTTGGAAAGCCCCGTGAAAGGACGTTCTCATTTCTAAAAAGCGCTGCATTATTGAATCGAGGAATTCCTCATCAATCATTTTATTGATATCGTCCATCCCCATCAAATCCATGCTTCCGATTTTGTAGGTTTGTTCAAACTGACCAATTTCGAATTTGATGTGGTATTTGTTATTCCAACTAAATACCGTGATCTTCATTTGATGGTGAGGGATATCTCCAATAACGCGCATCGCAAAATTTTGACAAATATATGCCTTCGGAAGTTTACAGCATCATTGAAACTTTAGAATCTCAAGAAGTGCGCGAATTAGTGTGGGCGATTGGTTCTAGCCCTATGCTTTCATCCTATCCCAAGGTAGGAGTTTCGGAGCTCTTGGATGAGGAATGGTGCCTACAGCAAGTTCGTCAAGATTTGGATTGGCTCCGCGCCTTGGACGCCTCTCCTGCCCCCCTATTGGCGCATTTAAATTCAGAACACCACCTGCCTTTAGGGAAGCGTTTTGAACGTTTGCTCTCATTTTGGTTTACGCATTCAAAACATTGGGACTTGATTTGGGAGGGGAAGCAGTTTGTGGATGATAAAACAACCATCGGGGAGATTGACTTCCTTGTTCGCGAACTCGAAAGTGATGAACTCATGCACATTGAGGTGGCTTGTAAGTTCTACCTGTCATCTGAGAACAGTTCAAATTGGGCATCCTGGCTTGGACCAAATGCCAAAGATTGTTTTGCTGACAAGATGATAAAGTTTGAACGTCAATTGGCTTTAAGTCAACATCCTTTATTAAGGCAGGAATTGAAGGCCGCTGGTCTTCAAAACGTTGAACCTAAACTCTTTTTAAAAGGCTTCTTTTTTCATCATTTTTCTTTGTTGATGAAGGCTAAAGCACCGCGCTTGGCCAATGCTCATTACAATGCTGCTTGGTTTTGCTTCGCGAAGGAGTTTGATCTGCTCGCTCATGAATCTGCCTTGTGGTATGTTCTTGAAAAGAAACACTGGCTGTCTATCGTTCATCCAGAAGAAATACGAACTGAGGTCCTGAATTCTCAAGAAACAAAATCTTTAGTTGAAAGTCACTTTGAACAAAGCGAGCGCGCACTGCTATTGGTTCAAGTTTTGGAAAACGATGGCCGATGGAATGAAATCTCTCGCGGTTTTGTTGTGGCTGATGCTTGGCCGTCCAAAAAACAAAATTCTAGATAACACTTCTCCAGCTATTCTGACTTAGGAAGTTCTTGCGGGAGTTCTTTTAATTGAGTTGCAAGAAGAATGGCCAGAATGGTAAAAGTTACCGCAACATATCCCACCACGTTGTAATGCTGTAAAGCTTCTCCTTCAGCTTCTTGAACAATAATACTTCCCGCAATGAGTGATGCTGCTCCAGAAGCGAGCGACATGCAACTGCTGTTCAAGCTCATGAAGCCACCTCGGTTTTGCGGCAGTACTACCGCCGTGAGCATGGTATTCGCGGGGATATTTCGCCCAGAAATAAAAATGAAAAAACTCGCCGACACGCAGAGCACCAAATAAATTGGCAAGGGCCAAAGATTGGTGGTTAAGAGCAGCGGTACAAGTGAACCGATAGCCATAACAAAGAAGATGGTTTTTCTTCCAAATCGATCCACCAAGCGCCCAACAAGAGGAGATGTGATGACCGTACAGGCGCCTCCAATTAAGTAGATGTAAATAATTTGATCTTGGGCAATACCTACATTGTTGATCATGTATGGCGTGATGAAAGGAATTACGGTAAATTGACCAAGCACCAGCAGCACCATGAAGAGCAGCGCTTTTTGCTGGTTCGGACTCTTTATTGCGAGTTGAATTGTTTCGAAGGGGTGCGGTTTTAACCTGCCCGTATCGAGATGGGCTCTGAGTGGTGGTATTTTGATCACAATAAAAAACCAAACAACAAGTGCCAGGCCTCCTACCATTAAAAATGGAGCGTGCCAATTTCCGTCAAACCACTCAACCAAGAGCAAGCCCAGTGGAACACCAACGATAGCGGCAAGCGAGAAGGCCATCATGACTACTCCCATTGCTTTCCCTCTTCGTTCGAGTGGAATTGCATCGCCTACAATACTCAACACTAATGCTCCGAGGATACCACCGCTCATCCCGGTAAAAAAGCGAGTACCGACAAAAAGAATGTAATTCAAACTTTCGTTGTCTGTATTGGGAACAACAGCCGATGACAAGGTGCCCAAAGCGAAACCAAAGTAGGCCACCGTAAGTGCTTTTTTTCGATCGAACTTATCTAAGAAAAATACCCCAAAAAGACTTGACAGAAATGCCGCCATGGGATACGCTGAAACTAGAATACTGTATTGAAATGGTTGAATTCCAAGTTCTCGTTGAAAAAGATCGCCCAAAGGCATCATGATCATAAAATCAACAATATTAGTGAACTGAACTGCAGCTAAAATTGCGAGCAGCCCACCTTCTGAGATTTTTTTCATTTTTTAAAATCATAGACCTGGAGGAATCACCTCTAGCCCCTTTTTGTATGGATACCGTATGTCGTAATCTTGCGGCTTAACAAACTTGAAGAAACTTCTCAACAGAAGATTTGGCCCTTTCTTCGCGTGCATCACACAGCAGCTGAGCGCCACCGGAAACGCTCCAACCGTGCTTTTTATCTCTCCAGCCGTTCTTCCATAGCTCAACTTTTCAGCATTGGCTTGAATGGCCAGATCAACAAATTTGTAGAGGATGTTCATGTACAAACCGTATTCTTGGTTGTAGTCGTAATCGAGCCCGATCATGTGCGCATCATAGAGCTTTCCATGATGAATTCCCGATAGGAAAGCGATGAGCTTACCATCTAAATAATACCCGTAAACATCGAAGCGCTCGTTCAGTTGTTCTTTAAGTTGGATGAAACTATCGACATGAAGGTGCCCTAGGGTGAAATCTGCTTTATCTGCAACATTGTGGTAGAGTTCATCAAAGCGGTCTTTGTTTGCTTTAATGTCTTCAGCCGACATGGCTTTAATCTCAATTTTTGCAGCTTTTTTGATGGCTGACTTGGCTTTTGTCCTGAATTTAGAGACTAAATCGGCCAGGTAATCATCGAAGTTGGTCCAACTTGGAAGAATGGGCATCACCATCAGTGGATCGACCATAAATTCGGCGAAGCCTTTTTTCCCTAGCAGTTCCAGTTCTTCGCTATTTCGAGCAAAGTCTTTCACCAGATAGGCAATCATGGAGTTGTCTTGTTCTTTTTCGAGTTCTTGCGTTTTTTCGAGTACTTCGTAAAGGAGCTGGCACGACATCTCCGTGTCAATGCGCGGACAGAAATAATACCCATTTTCACCTGAGGCGAAGGGATTACCGATGCTTCCAATACGAAAACGAA
>Ga0209652_1000776_pt1 | contig 26861 bp, 21 predicted proteins | sample SaaInl74LU_5_DNA_FD_184641 | JGI IMG/M metagenome (GOLD analysis project Ga0209652, IMG submission 184641) | Marine microbial communities from expanding oxygen minimum zones in the Saanich Inlet - ESP_74LU_5_DNA (SPAdes) (version 2) | ecosystem: Environmental > Aquatic > Marine > Intertidal zone... | reverse complement strand
ATAGGGGGCTGTCGCTCAGCAGGCAGTCAACCAAAAATACATCCAGCAAGCGCATGGTCTGCTCATCAATCCCCAGTGGTAGGAAGGGATTGATGTCAACACAGCGTACCTCGATGTATTCAATGCCGCCGCGCTGTAAAGCAACGATCGGCGCTTCACCGCTACGCGTGACACGCTTGGGGCGAATGGGGCTGTAAAATTCGTTTTCGATCTGCAACAAGCTGTCGCTGAGCTGCGCACGCTCCCCTTCGTCCGTGAAGTCGATGCCACTGTACTCGGCGTGGGGTGTGAGAATGGCCTTATGCAGTGCCTTGATGTAGTTGCCTAGCGAGTTGTAACAAATTTGAATGCCTTTTTGCGCCTCGCTGTTGTAGCCGAGGTCACCCATGCGCAATGAGGTGGCATAGGGCAGATATAAGCTGTTGGCGTTCTCGTCGACGGGCAGTAAATGGTGCTCACGATTACCGGCGAGGAAGCTGGCACAGACCGCCGGTGAGGCACCCATTAGGTAAATAAGCAACCAAACACGACTGAAGAAGTTACGGATCAGACCGAGATAGCCCTCGGTTTTGAAGTCTTGTAGCTCGCCCACGGCACCCGCCTCGGACCAAGCTTCTTCCCAGAAGTGCTCAGGCATTGAGAAGTTGTAGTGAATGCCGGCGATGGCCTGCATCATCCGGCCATAGCGTGCGCCCAGCCCATTGCGGTAGACACGCTTCATGGTGCCGATATTGGAGCTGCCGTAGTGCGCGATGGGAATGCCGCGCTCTCCTGACACGATGCAGGGCATGCTCGCCCCCCAAATGAGCTCGTCGTCGAGTGCTTGCGCGGTGAAGCGATGTATTTGTGACAAAACGTTTAGATTGTCGCGTACATCGGTGCTCGGTGGTGTGATGAACTCGAGCAGCGATTCAGAGTAATCGGTTGTGATGAGCGCGTGTGTCAGCGCGGCCCCTAGTTTTTTCGGGTGGGGTGTTTGCGCCAGCATGCCGTGCGCGTTGGCGACCCGCAGTCCCTCTTTTTCTATCCCGCGGCGAATGCCCGTCAAGACGCTGTTTTCGGATGCACTTTTTACAACAGCGCGGTGATAATGGGCCTGTGAATTCACTGATGCTCCTTAGCGGATGCGCCACCCGATTAGGGTGAGCAGCGGGCTGTCCCCGCGGTTTATTAGGCGGGGCAAGTTTACGGGTTTGCGGCCATCGTCGTATAGACCGGATTCGCTAACCTGCAGATCAATGATACCTTAGCTTGAGTGTCAGTTTTTTTGGGGTAATTGCGCGGCATATCCGCCGTCGCGACTCAAATGGAGAGCAAGACCATGGCAGCACGAATCATTGAATGGTTGAAAATCCTCGCCGAGCAGGGCGGCTCAGATCTCTATTTGAGTACCGGTGCACCACCGTGTGCCAAGTTTGATGGGCAGATGCGGCCTATCGCGGCCACTATTTTGAGCCCCGGCGAAATCAAGGTGGTCGCCGATGAAATCATGGATGAGCAACAGCGCGAGGAGTTTCGGCGCGAGCTTGAGTTGAATTTGGCGGTTTCGGTGCCTGGTTCAGGGCGTTTTCGTGTCAATGTGTTTATGCAGCGCAACGAGGTCAGTATCGTCGCGCGTAACATCGTGACCGACATCCCCAGTTGGCAGAGTTTAGGTTTGCCAAAAATCATGACCGATTTGATCATGCGCAAGCGTGGTTTGATTCTTTTTGTCGGCGCCACCGGCTCAGGTAAATCGACCTCATTGGCGGCCATAATCGACTATCGCAATAGCAACTCCAGTGGCCACATTGTGACCATTGAGGATCCCGTGGAATACGTGCACCGGCACAAAAAATCGATTGTGAATCAGCGTGAGGTCGGTGTGGACACCCGCAGTTGGCACAATGCGCTAAAAAACACCCTGCGCCAGGCGCCCGACGTCATTTTGATTGGTGAGATTCGCGACCGAGAAACTATGGAGCACGCCATTTCCTTTGCGGAAACTGGCCATTTGTGTATCTCGACCCTACACGCAAACAACGCTAACCAAGCGTTGGACCGAATTATCAACTTCTTCCCTGAGGAGCGCAGGGCTCAGTTGCTGCTTGATCTCTCGCTCAACCTCCAGGCTTTTGTGTCGCAACGTTTATTGCCTAAAATCGGCGGCGGTCGCTGCGGAGCATTCGAAATTCTACTCGGTTCATCAACGGTTCAGGATCTCATCTTGCGGGGCGAAATAGCCTCAATTAAAGAGGTCATGGAGAAGTCCGAGGAAATCGGCATGATGACCTTCGACAAGGCGCTATTTGAATTGTTTAGGCAGGGGCTCATTACCGAAGAAGAAGCGTTGCGCAACGCAGACTCGGTCAACAACTTACGTCTGCGGATTAAATTGGCGGGCGATGACATTGCGGGTAATCAGGGCTTCAGCCTTGAGGCTCTACCCGAAGACAGCGGCAACCCACCACAAGTGTTCTAGCTACTCCAAGCAGGCGCCCGTTTGCCGCGCATTCGCTGGCGCCTTAGTCGATCTCGCTCGGAAAGTGGCTGATCAGCCTGTCCCAGCGCTGTAAGTCAGTGTCGCTGGCATTTAAAATGTGTAGCCGCAGTAACCAGCTTTTATCCTCACTACTCCGTGTCCGGCTCGATACCTCACACGAGAGGAACACCGGCTCGGCCTCAGCGTCGGTTTCAATGGCAATGTCGTGAATGGTGCCCAGTTTCAACGGCTGTGAAAAGCGAATACGTAAATCTCGCGTGGCGACGCCGGTTAGTGTGCCGACTTCGATGACGGCGGGTTCGCTGCCATCGTGTGCTGCCGCGCACACCTGAAGGAATACCCGCGGCGCTGTGGGCGGCGCCGGATTGTCGAATCTAGAGAGCGCTGAGTTGCTCAATTAAGGCGCTCCTGTTGCTCCTGGCGCATGGCGTTCACCGTTTCTCGGAAATTTGTTTTGCGCTCAAGAATGTCGACCATATCGCGATCGATCAGTGCGATAAGTTGCGCAACCGTTAGCTCGCGCAACTTAATGCCCTCTCGATTGGTAAAAATATAACTGTCTTTTTCTAGGTCGCGCACCGCGACTCGGGCCATCAATGGCGGGTCGCGGTCGTGAAAGCCCATCCAGGTCCCCATGGGTATTTGTAACTTAACAATCGTATTGCTCTCATAGGGCGACTCGCTCGCCGGCATGCTGTCTCGATCGGCGGTTTTGAGTACGGTCTTGTGCTGCTCGACGCGGCTGTAGTCTTGAGTGGCTTGATGTGCCTGTGCCTGGGCGCTTTTGGCAGTCTGTGCGTGTGGGATTTCAGCGGCTTGTCGTGCGCCATCCTCATGCTGCGCTTGCAGAGCATCATCGCGTTGTAGTGCCTCGCTTGGATTGCGCCCAGAAGTGGGTGCTTCATCACCGGCTTGCCGCTCATTGCGCTGGGCGGCTGCCGCCTCCCTCGCCATTGTGGCCTGATGCTGTTGGCGTTCTAATTCCAGCTGCTCTTCCGCCTCTCGGGCCTCGCGTTCGGCCGCTTCCTTTGCCATCACCGCGCGCTGTTCTGTGGCCTGAATATCCGCGGCTTCAACCATCGCACGGCAAAAGCTGTCGGCCACGTCGATACTGCGGGCCTCGCCTGAGGAGAGCAGGGCGCGAAACTCTGCTGAGGGTTTGCGGCTTGCGCGGGCGCCGGTGAAGTCCATAAATAACAGGTACAAGTTGTTGACTAGGCTACCCGCTAGGCGAACGCGCCTCGGGCCGTCGGCGCTATCGACCAGGTACCAGTGCCCGGCTTGAATACCTGCTTCGACCAAATCTTCGTCACTCGGTGGGCCCGATTCGGGTAAGCCTCGGGCTTGAATTGGCTCCGCGTGCAACAAGCCTAAGTCTTCGCCGCGCATATTGCGCAGCAACGCATATTCGATCAGCCCGACCGCGCCGGCCACCGCATCTGAGTCGGGCTGCAGGCTTTCCAGCTGTCGGGCCAGGGTCTGCGGTAACTGCTGCATGGTCTGCTGCAACCGTTGCTGGCCGTCCAAATCATCCTCGGCCACCGGCTGCACGGCATCGACCAGCAGTTGGCTTGTGCGGATGTAATTGCGCCATGCATCACTGTCAAATCCATGGCGACGTGCAATGATGATGCCGCTCTCGAGCCAGTCAGATTTGAGAAAGCGCGCAACGGAACCCGGTACTTGATGCGCGACAAGCAGCTGGTTGATGGCAATCGCTGTTCTCAGTCGCGCACTGTCATCGACTAATGTCGCGGCCTCTCGTTCGAGTAATACCTGATCAAGCTGCTTTAGCTGCGCTTCATGGCTGCGTAATTTTTGCTGAAAGGCAGCAAGCGTATTGTCGACCTGCGGTTCGCTGGGGAAGTCGCGTCTGGCGCGCTGAACTGCCTCACGGACACCTTCTAGCGCATTTTGACTACTGCCCCCTAGGCTGGCTTGCCAGCCATTAAGGCCGTTGTGTATCGCGTCTAGCAAGCGATGCAGGCCGTGTCCGCCGGGAATGAAAAATCGATCATCCGTTAATGCAAAGGACGCGGCTAGCGGTCGGATGTGCGCAATCGGATTTTGCAGTGCGTTGTCGAGGGGGTAGCGCGCTTGCCAGTGACTGAAGGTGGCGTCTATCCAGCGCAGAATAGGGGCGTCATCGGCATTCGATGGCATAAAGCCCGCCCCCGCGAGCGCAGCTTCCAAGGTCTGCTCGGTGGGGTCAAGTTTCTCAAGCGCCGCGAGTAGGGCGCTTCTGCCCATGCCGCCTTCCCGATAAGGCACAGCAAAGGCTGACCTGATCTCGGCCTCAATAGTACTCGTTAGCGGTAGTCGATCTTCGTCTTGCATACCGTAGTGCTACCCCAAACATCGACGATTGCTCATCGTACACAATGGCCTGCAGAGGCCATTTTCGGCAATCATCGACAATGCGCCCAATCCCTTGAGACATCCTAATGCCGATTCAGCGGCCGCGCATATCTGACAGCAGCTTATCGACAATCCGTTCCAACTGTTTGAGGTTATTACACTCCGCGGCGATGTGACAGTGGCGGATGACCGATAGCATCTCAGAGTCGCCGCTGCCCCAGGCGCGTCTAGACTCTGGGTTGAGCCAAATGAACTGCTTACAGCGACTCTTGATGTCAGCCAAGATGTCGAGTCTCGGGTCGGCGTCATTGTTACGCGCATCACCCAATAAAATGACGGTGGTCGAGCGATTGATGTCCTGTAAAGCCAGCTCCGAGAAGTCATTGAGGGCCCGTCCGTAATCCGTCGCACCCCCGTAGCTGAAGTTTACCCGCTCGATAGCTACTTCCACCGGCAGGTCATCAAACCAGTCGGTTACCTCGCCCAAGTTTGATGAAAACGCGAAGCTGCGTGTGCGCGGCAAGACATCTTGCAGCGCATATAAAAACATCAGCAAGAATTTTGCATAGGCAGCGACTGAGCCGCTCACATCGCAAATGGCGAGTACTTGTGGGCGACGATGCTGCACACTGCGAAATCGCGGCTCAAATGGAATGCCGTCAGTCGCCACAGCTTTGCGCAGGGTGCTGGTGATATTGAGTTGCCCGCGCCGCGACCGACGCCTGCGACGCCCGTGCCGGGCGGCCAATTTGCGCGCCATGCGGTCGAGTAATTTTTTAAGGCGCGCCATTTGATGTGGCGCAACGTTGCCTAGTTTCACTTTACTAAGCGCATCGTCAAGAAAGTCTTCGGTGTCGCCGCTCGCAAAGACGGTATAGGCCCGCTCGACACGATCTCGAGCCCGCTCGAGTAGCTCGGCGCGCAATGCTTGCAGCTCTTCAAAGGCCTCGCGGTGGGTCGATTCAAGTTCTATGGCGACATCTCTGAGCTGTTGCTCACCCAGGGCGTCGAGCAGCTTGCGGGTGTATTGGCCGCGCTGAGTAAACAGGCGAATGGTTTGCACCTCTGCCGCTCCTGCCGCCGCCTCAATAGCAACTGCAAGCGCGCCTTCATCACCTTGTGTTAACGCGTTCATTAGGGGTGTTTGCATCAGATCAGCAACGCCGTCGTTCTGTTCCGCGAGCTGTGCTAAGGCGGAGGACGGATCAGCACGCTCGCCTGCCGGCGCCTCGCCATTCGCCGCGGGATTTTCACCATCAGTTCGGTCATCGCCACCGTTGTCGGCCCGATGCTCAACACTGAAGAACTGCTCAAAGCCGGCGTTGAACAACTGCACCTCACGGAGCGATTTGGCGAGCACGGCTGCCAGCCCGTGCTTAAGCTGCTCTCGATCCTGGTAGCCAATTAAGCTGGCCACATGGACGGCATCAAGTGAATCTGCGGGCGAGATAGGGATATCTCGGCCGCGCAGATACTTGATAAACGCGAGCAGTTGATCGCTGCCGCTACCGGCGCTGGGTGTCACGCCGAGGCCTGGCCAATCAGTTTGTGGAGCTGCCCTTCGGCGGTGTTGACGTCCTCCTCGTACTTCAGCAGCACATTGAGGGTGTCGTGAACCAGCTTTGGATCCAGCGTGTCGGCGTGTAGCAATAATAGGCTGCGTGCCCAGTCGATGGTCTCGGAGATGGCCGGCGCTTTCTTGAGGTCGAGTTCGCGTACCGCATGCACAAATTTAACCAGTTGGTCGCTGAGGTCTTGCTGTAACTCAGGTACTCGGCTGGCGACAATACGCTGCTCTAGGTCGACCGATGGGAACGGAATATGCAAATGTAAACAGCGTCGTTTCAGCGCATCCGACAGATCACGGGTGTCGTTGCTGGTTAGGAATACGATAGGTTTTGAGCGCGCGCTGATGGTGCCAATCTCTGGAATCGAGACTTGGTAATCAGACAGCACTTCCAATAACAGTGATTCAAACTCAAAATCGGCTTTGTCGATTTCATCGATCAGCAGCACTGCGCCGTGTTCCTGTTCCATCGCCTTGAGCAGTGGTCGCGGTTCTAGGAATTCGTAGGCGTAAAACACGTCGGCCATGTTGTGCAGCCGTTGAATCGATTCACGCAGCCCCTTGGCGCCGTCGAGCACTTCGCCTAATTGTTCTTTAAGCACCTGCGTATAAAGTAACTGTTTGCCGTATTTCCATTCATACAGGGCTTTGGACTCATCGAGCCCCTCATAGCATTGCAGGCGCACCAGCGGCTTGCCGATGACGGAGGCGCAGGTCTTTGCAAGCTCGGTTTTACCGACGCCTGGCGGCCCCTCTACTAAAATGGGCTTATTGAGCGCTGCTGCCAGATAAACGACAGTGGCAATGCGATGGGTACAGATGTACCCCGCTTGTTCGAAGGCGCTGACGATGTGCTCAACGCTATCGAGCTGGGGATAGTGGCTATTATTCAAGTTGGCTCCCAAGTGCGACAAAGCTGTGGCTAGAATATTTACGCGGCAAAGCCAGCGCAAACCCCCCTAGCTTAACCCGTTAGCCGCCTGAGGCGTTCATAAAACGCAGAATTTGTGGTTCATCAGGCTGGTCAAAGACGTGGCGTTCAGGCTTGTAGTGCAGCGCTTGCCGAATCGCGTCGGCCAGCGCTTGATCACTGGCACCATCGCGCATGATGTCGCGCAGACTAATAGCGTGCTCATTGCCTAAGCAGAGCAGAAGTTGGCCCTCGGCGGTAACCCGAAGCCGGTTACAGCTGCTGCAGAAATTATTGCTATGCGGTGAAATGACACCAATTCTTGAGCGGCTACCCGCAACACAAAAGTAACGTGCAGGGCCTGCATGCGCTTGTGATGTGACTTCCTCGAGGGTATGCGCCGCACGAAGTATGTCCAATACTCGGTCTGAGGTAACGAGTTCGAGCGCCTTGCCCGCGGCGTTTACCTGGCCCAGGGGCATTTCTTCGATATAGGCAATGTCGATGCCGCGAGCGATGGCATACGCCGATAGCGGCAGAATCTGATTTTCGTTTTGGCCTTTTAAAATAACGGCATTGAGGCGAATTCGTTCGAAGCCCGCAGTGACAGCGGCATCAATACCCGCCAGTACGCGGGCCAGATCACCGGTGCGCGTAATGCGTTTAAAACTGTCGGCTTCCAGGGTATCGAGGCTGATATTGAGGCTGCGTACACCCGCATCGCGCAGCTTCGTTGCGCGCTGCGCCAGTTGGCTGGCGTTGGTTGTGATCGCAAGTTCATCGAGCTGCTCGAGCTTGCCAATTTCTTGCAATAAGCCATCAACCCCATTGCGAACCAGCGGCTCACCACCGGTGACGCGTATTTTTCGCACCCCGAGATCGACAAACACGCGCGCGACTCGGGCAAGCTCCTCTAGGCTTAAGACCTCACTGCGAGGCAGAAACGTCATGTCTTCGGCCATGCAGTACTGACAGCGAAAATCACATCGATCCGTAACCGATAGTCGCAAATAGGCAATCGAGCGGTTGAAGCCGTCGATTAAAGACGGCTTTTCGGCATTGGCAGTGTCGTCGATCGTTTGGCTCATGTGTCAGTCGCTGAGAGATTCGGATTGCGGCCCGCCTATATTGCCTCAATTAATAGGCTCAAGGGTACTGACCAAATAATCAGGATCTTCAATGACATTGACCTCGACCAGATTGCCCGCTTTTCTCAGTAATTTACGACAGTCTTCGCTCAAGTGCAGTAAATGCAGTGTTTTACCCGCCGTAAGATATCGGTCGGCCAAAGTATCAATGGCCTCAAGGCCCGAATGATCGGCCACCCGCGAATGAATAAAGTCGACGATCACGTCGTCGCAGTCGGCGGCTACATCGAACTGCTGCAAAAAGTTGGTGGTGGCGCCGAAGAATAACGGGCCGTGCACCTCATAGTACTGCGAGGTGTCGTGGGTCCGACGAACGATCCGGATATTTTTGGCGTTCTCCCAGGCAAATACTAACGCCGAGCAAATCACGCCCACGACCACCGCAATGGCTAGGTCAGTGACCACGGTTACTCCAGAAACCAATATCAGCACGAAGGCATCGGCTTTGGGTACCTTGCCCATAATACGGAAGCTCGACCACTCGAACGTGCCGAGTACAACAATGAACATAACGCCCACGAGCGCGGCCAGTGGAATTTCCTCGATCAGTGACGATGCAAACAAAATAAAGGAAAGCAGGCTAAGCGCCGCGACAATACCTGACAGTCGCCCGCGACCACCGGAATTCACGTTGATCATGCTCTGCCCGATCATGGCGCAACCCCCCATGCCGCCAAACATACCGGTGACGGTATTGGCGACCCCTTGGCCAATACATTCACGCGTGCCACTACCGTGGGTTTGGGTGATTTCATCGACCAAGCGCAGGGTCAGTAGTGATTCAATTAAGCCAATGGCGGCGAGAATGATCGAATAGGGCAAAATGATGAGCAGGGTTTCAAAACTCAGCGGCACCATCGGCACGTGAAACTCGGGTAAGCCCCCTGCGATACTGGCCACATCACCCACTACGCGGGTGTCAATGTCGAGGCCAATCACAATGGCGCTCACTGCCACAATGGCGGCCAAGGAAGAGGGTACGGCGCGGGTAATCTTAGGCAGAAAATAAATAATGGCCATGGTCATCGCCACCAATCCCAGCATGGTGTACAGCTGCGAGCCTTCAAGCCAGGCAACATCAATGGTGCTGCCCGCAAGCGATGTGCCAGCCAGCCAGCCGGGCTCGCCCTTGACACCAAATTGGCCGAGTTGCGCGAGGAAAATAACAATGGCCAGGCCGTTCACAAAGCCCAGCATCACCGGATGCGGCACCATTTGAATGAATCTGCCGAGCCGGAAAACCCCGGCGGTAATTTGGATGAAGCCCATCAGTACCACGGTGGCAAATAAGTACTCAACGCCGTGGTCGGCAACCAGCGCCACCATAACCACCGCAAGCGCACCTGTGGCGCCGGAAATCATGCCGGGTCTGCCGCCGATAACCGCGGTGATAAGGCCGACCATAAAGGCGGCGTAAAGACCCACTAACGGTTCTACGCCCGCCACAAAAGCGAAGGCGACGGCCTCGGGTACCAGCGCCAGGGCAACCGTCAGCCCCGATAGCACATCATTTTTTACGGACGCGACTCGCGCCGCTTTTAAATCAAACATAACTCACCTGTATTGCGTTTAAAGGCGCCATTGCGCTTGGCTATGACTGCGCTCAATCTGCGCAAAAAGACAGCGATCATCCAGATGCCATGCAGCAACCGGACGACAAGATGTTGTTATGGGATTTGACCTGCTGACCAACCAAGCCCTTCAAGGGCGTACGCAGTCTAGAGAGGCAACAGCTTCGGTGCAAAGTAAATTTACACATCGGCTCCGCTTGGCCACAATGCGCGGTATCCACTAAAAATAGATAATGAGAATCGTTCATGGATCCTAGAAAATCGGTGCTGCCGGGCTTGGTAGTCGCACTGCTACTGGCGACATCATTGACTTGGTCCGGTCACTCGCTCGAGCTCACCGTCACGGCCACCACTGCCACCCTCTGTATTCTGTGGTGGGTTTTTGAGCCGATTCCGATCCCTGCGACATCACTGTTGCCACTGGCGCTGATGCCGCTATTTGGTGTTTTGACACCCACTGAGACCGCCGCCGCTTATGGTTCGCCACTTATTTTGCTGCTGCTCGGCGGCTTTTTACTCTCTAGGGGCATGGAGTCGACCGGCACACATAAGCGGGTGGCGCTTGGCGTCGTCAGGTTGGTGGGTAGCGACAGTCCGCGCCGGCTGATGTTTGGCTTTATGGCCGCGGGTGCCCTCCTCAGTATGTGGATTTCCAACGCCGCGACGACGCTGATGCTCGTGCCTGTGGCGTTGGCGGTTGTCGATTCTTGTGAGCAGCGTGACAAACTGTCAGCGCCGCTGCTGCTGGGCCTGGCTTGGGCCTGCTCGATCGGCGGCCTCGGCACGCCGATCGGCACGCCGCCTAACCTGATTTTCATGCAGGTTTATGCGCAGGTAACCGGCGAACAAATTTCATTCACCCGCTGGATGTCCTGGGGCATCCCGGTCGTCTTTTTGATGGTGCCCATTGCCGGCTGGTGGCTCAGCCGAGGTTTGCCAAAAACAATTACAGTGACACTCCCTGAGATTGGCCAATGGCGCTCTGCCGAGCGACGCGTGTTAATGATATTTCTACTAACTGCACTCGCCTGGATGACGCGCAGCGAGCCCTTTGGCGGCTGGCGGGCACTATTCAATCTGCCGAACGCCAACGATGCGTCGGTCGCGTTTTTGGCGGTGGTACTGTTGTTCATGATGCGCGATCGCGATGGCGAAAAATTGATCACTTGGGAGCAGGCGAGTCGCATCCCTTGGGGCGTATTGATTTTGTTTGCCGCGGGTATTTGCTTGGCTAAAGCATCGGTGAGCTCAGGGCTCAGCGCCATGGCCGGTGAGGCGCTAACCAACTTAACAACGCTCCCTGTTTGGCTGATGATCTTGCTCGTCTGTTTGGCGGTAACCTTTATTACCGAGGCAACCTCCAATACCGCAACCACCGCTTTGCTGATGCCCATCCTGGCCGCTGCCGCCGTTGCGGCTGAGCTCAATCCACTGTTATTGATGGTGCCCGCCGCCATGAGCGCCAGTTGCGCCTTTATGTTGCCCGTTGCCACAGCCCCTAACGCGGTTATCTTTGGCACTGAACGCGTGCCCATTAGGCGGATGGCCCAAGAGGGCTTTGCCCTCAATATCATCGGCGCGTTTTTGATTACCGCGCTGATGTTACTTTTACTGCCGCAGTAGCCCAGTCGTCACGGCAACCGTGCCCAGCGGACCATCGCGAGAATTGATCGCTGCGGCTGAATCTTGCTGTCGCTAACGCAGTGCCACAAAAAAGCCCGAGTTTGGGCTCGGGCTTTTTCCTGCGTCTTGAGTGCGACACGGCGGTGTTGCTCGCCGCCGCGCGACTTACAGCAGTGCCATCATCGTTTCGGCCGAGCTCAGATCAATGCCTGGGCCCTCTTCAACGTTCAGCGCAGTCACGATGCCGTCTTCAACGATCATGGCAAATCGCTGGCTGCGCGTGCCAAGACCAAAACCGCGGCCATCCAGCTCTAAGCCAAGCTTGCCGGTAAAGTCGCCGTTGCCGTCCGCCAGCATGACGATTTCCTCGGCATTTTGCGTTTTACCCCAAGCGCCCATTACAAATGCGTCATTCACCGACATACAAACGATGCTGTCGACACCCTTCGCTTTGATCTTATCGGCATTGGCTACATAGCCGGGCAGGTGAGTCATGCTGCACCCCGGTGTAAACGCGCCTGGCACAGCAAAAAACACGACTTTTTTGCCGTCAAAAAGCTCTGCGGTGGTGAGTGGCGCCGGGCCATTCTCGGTCATTACATGCAGCGTGCATTCTGGAATTTTGTCGCCTACAGCAATCGTCATCAGATGTTTCTCCTCAGTTGGGTTATCAAGCTTACGTATAAAAATATCACTTGGATTCTACCGTTCAGTGGTGACTGGCATCGTTCGCCAGCATACGCGCATAGAGCTGCTCGCACTCGGCGAAGAAGTCGCTTTCGCGCTCAAGATACGGCGCACAAAACGACAAAATCTGCAGCACACCGCTGTGAATAATCGACGTTTCGCTACCACCGTGATGCAGCAGCTGGTTGTACGATAACCACCAAGTTAAATTCAGGGTCATGGCATCGGCTAGATTAACCAGCCTTGGATCGTGCCGGCCGCGCATTTGATCAGCAACCAGATCAATACTAATCGCCAGACAGGCGGCGCGCTTGAGCCGTATCAGTCGCCGCATGCCGCGATCTATCTCGGGATAATGCTGCATCAAATCGACTAAGTTGAGATAAACGAATCGGTACTCGTACATTTTTTCAAACACCACCGTTAAAAACAGCCAACTGCGCTCAACGTTGTCGCTGTGGTTTGTGTCGGCCGTATCGAATAACGTCGGGTCGTCCAGCGGCGCACTTAGCAGTCCCGCTAGATCTCGCTGCATTTCCCCATACAAGGCCGCAATGATGCTTTCCTTCCCCTTGAAGTGGTAATACAAATTTCCCGGGCTCATATCCAGCTCAAGGGCAATATCCGCGGCCGTGACATTGCGTTCACCCTGTTCGTTAAACAGCGTGCGGGCCACTAGTAAAATACGGTCGGCGGTTTTCATGGTGGCAGTTTAGCTCGAATTTATTGGCTTGTGATGTTTGGTGTTTACTTGGGCTAGGTGTTGGCGCTTTGACAGATGGTGCTGCAGTGGCGTGGGTTGGTGGTCCCTAGGCTGCAGCGACCGTCGGTGCCGCTTTGCGATCTCACGGGGACGCCAAAAAGCGCACATCCCTGTGCAGTGCTCGGCTACGCGCGTCCATGCGCGCAGACGCCCCGCGAGCTCGCAAATCGCCCCCGGCGCTCGCTCTATCGGAGTTTGCGAGAAGTTTGGTTTGGTTGTGCTGGGTTGGACTTGGTTGAGCTTGTTGTGGATATGGTTGGCTTTGTGCGGTGTTTTGATGCGGTGGTGCCCTCGCTGCCGCGATCGTCGGTGCCGCTTTGCGATCTCACGGGGACGCCAAAAAGCGCACATCCGTGTGCAGTGCTCGGCTGCGCGCGTCCATGCGCGCAGACGCCCCGCGAGCTCGCAAATCGTCCCCAACGCTCGCTCTATCGTGGGTGCGGGTGGAGCGGCTTGTTCTTTCGTGTGGCTTGATTTGGCTTGGTTTGGTTTGGTTGGGCTTGGGCTTAAATTTTAGGCGTAAAAAAGGGAGCCGAAGCTCCCCGAAAAGTTTGGACCTTGAGTGGATCAAACAGCATTAACAAGCTTGCTGCGGAGCTCTTCAAAACGTGCCTTTGCCTTGTTCATTTGCTCTTCGAGTTTCTTGCGATCAGTGATCGCGTCGAATTCGATGTCATCGATTGCCTTCTTGGCTTCTTTCTCTACTGCTTCGCCGCGCTTAACGAGTGAGTCGTAAATTGACTCAGCTTGCTTGCGACGGGTTTCGAGGCGCGACTGCGCTTCTTCAACCTGCTTTTGAATATTGACCAATTGCTCAGCCATTTGATCGTAGGCTTTTCCGTAAACACCCAGACCAGCAAGGAATGCGTTGCGGCCAGTGTCCAGTGCAACTGTGCGCAGATCAGCCGGCTTCTTGGCCGCAGCCTTTTTGCCCTTGGCGGTTGTCTTCTTTGCGGCTGCCTTTTTGGCAGGTGCCGCCTTCGCTACAGCTTTCTTAGCGGGTGCTTTTTTTGCAGCAGCCTTAACAGGTGCTTTTTTAGCCGCCGCTTTACGCTTAGGTGTCGCTTTGGCGGGTTCAGCAGCTACGGTAACTTCTACAGCGCTAGTTTCTTCAGCCATGATTTAATCTCCAAATCAAAATATACTGGTTCGATCAAAGTGTTTGATCTCTCAAACCATGAACCTAGTCTGCGATCTAAAATTAGAATCGACACTCTAAAAACTCAATTTTTATTATTTTAAAGCGACGGGTTTTAATTAAACCGCGCGTACACTCAGTGCGTAATTTGTCGGTGTGTCATTGTTCTTGGCAAGCTGTTGGCCGATTGTGGGTAATGTTGCTCGGTGTTTAACGTTGATCGCTGGTTGGGTTGATTGGGTTGAGTGGGGTTGAGGTGTTTGGCGTGGGTAGGCCGGCGTGACACCTTCGCCGGTTGTGCTCATCGCAGATGACAAGCCGAGTTGGCAGCTTAAGTGTTGTTGATTTGGCGGATATGGCTTGGCCGGATGAGGTCTTTTGGCAACGTTAGCCAGTTTCTGGATGGGTTTGTTTGTAGTAATTAAAGTGGCGCGTACTTCGTGTGGTACGGAGTAGCGGCGGTTCGTTAGTGTTTTACGTTGGGGTAGGGTTTTGGTAGATACAACACATTCAGCGGCGATGCCGCGCAGATTTTCGTTTAAGCAGCTGTTAATCGCCTTAGTAGTCGGAGGTGTCGGATTGGCGGTGGCTTTTGCGGTCTTAGTCGGCAAGCCACAACCCCAGCCGAAATTAGCCGATGCGCCGCCGCCCACGTTGGTGAATGTTGTCATCGCCGAACCGGGCTCAGTTGCACTGCCGGTGCAAACCCAAGGGACGGTCGAGCCGCGTCGGCGCATTAATCTGGTTGCACAGGTGAGTGGCAAAGTGGCCGCAGTCAGCGATCAGTTTAGTGCTGGCAGCTTTATTACTGCAGGCGACGTGTTGCTCCAAATCGAACAGGATGACTATCAATTTGCGATTGCGCGGGCGCAGTCACAGGTCGCCGCAGCCGAGCAGCGGGTTGCTGAAGAGCGCGGCCGTAACTTGCAGGCTAAGCGTGAGTGGCGCGATTTGGGCTCGGCAGAAGCCAATGCACTATTTTTGCGCGAACCGCAGCTGCGTGCGGCGCAGGCAGCGTTGACCGCGGCGCAAGCGGATTTAGCGGCGGCGCAGCTGGCGCTAACGCGCACTGCGATTACGGCACCCTTTGATGGCCGAATTGAAAACAAGCGTGTAGACCTTGGGCAATTTTTGGCGGCGGGGACGATGGTCGCCGATATCTACGCCACCGACTTGATGGAGGTGCGTTTACCGTTGACCGACAGCCAGTTGGCGCTGTTGGCGTTACCGCTTCGTGACGGCGGCGAGGTTGCGGTAAGGTCGGCGACCCTGAGCAGCCGTTTCGCCGGTCAATTGTGGCAATGGCAGGGGTTGATTAAGCGCGTCGAGGCGAGTGTTGATCGCGACAGCCGTGTTGTCTATGCGATCGCAGAGGTTGCCGATCCATTCGCCTCTGCTGAAACGGGCCGGCCACCCTTGGTGCCGGGTATGTTTGTCACCGCTGACATCCCTTCGTTAGCGATTGTTGGGGTGAGCGAGTTACCCGCCGCGGCATTGCGCTCAGATAACACGGTGTTGGTTGTCGGTGAGCAACGGCGACTGCAGCGTATTAGTGTTGACGTGAAGTTGCGTCGCCCCGATACGGTGTGGGTGGTTGGTTTGGCGCCAGGTGTGCAGGTGGTGTCTAGTCACAGCAACCTTTTGGCCGCAGGGTCGTTAGTTGAGATTATGCGTGAGACCACGCAGGAGCAGCCGTAACATGGAAGATCGCGGCTTACTGCGCTGGTTTATTCACAATCCCATAGCGGCCAATTTATTGATGATCCTCTTGATGCTGGGTGGTGTTCTCGCCATTCCCGGTATCGATAAACAGTTTTTCCCTACCGCTGAAATTTCCATGGTCAGCGTCAGCATGCCCTTTCCTGGTGCCGGACCAAAAGAAGTCGAAGAGCAGATTTGTTCTCGGATCGAAGATGCTATTCACGATCTCAACGGTATTAAGGAAATTCGTTCTACCGCGAGGCAGGACCTCGGGTCGGTCATGGTTGAAGCGATCTCCGACTACCCCATGCAGCGCCTGACATCGGATATCAAAACCCGCGTCGATGCGATCAATACCTTCCCTGTAGATGCCGAACGGCCGATTGTGACGGAAATTACTTATAAGCATCTAATGGCCATCGTAAAACTCTCTGGCGAGCTAGATGAGCGTGAATTGAAGGAATTGGGTGAAGTGCTGCGTGACGATTTGGCGCGTCAGCCATGGGTGTCGCTAGTCGACTTGCAAACACCCCGGCCTTATGAGGTCTCCATTAACGTCTCGGAAATGAATTTACGGCGCTATGGCTTGACGATGAACGACGTGGTCGCCGCGGTGCGAGGTGCGTCTTTGAATTTGCCCGCGGGTTCGATTAAAGACTTGGACGGCGACATTCGTGTGCAGACACTGGGTCAGGCCTACGAGCGTAATGATTTTGAGCAAATTGTTCTGCTCACTACCCGCGACGGCGCCGAAATTCGCATCGGCGATATCGCTGAGGTCACCGACGGCTTCCAAGATATCGACATTGAAAATACCTTTAACGGTAAGACCGCCTTATCGATGAATGTTTACGTCACGGCCAACCCTGACGTGCTGCAAACCAGCCGCGTCGTACACGAATGGGTTGAGCGGCAGTCGTTGGCCTTGCCTGAGGGTGTCGAGTTGCTGGTGTGGCGCGATATGTCAAAGGAGTTTCGTGGGCGTGTTAATACGCTGCTGAGTAATGGTATTGGCGGCCTGGCGCTGGTTGCGTTGGTGTTGGTGCTGTTTTTACGGCCCATGCTCGCCTTTTGGGTGACTTCGGGCATTGCCGTGGCATTTCTGGGTACCTTGTTCCTCCTGCCTTATACGGGCGTTAGCCTCAACATGGTGTCGTTATTTGCCTTCTTGTTGGTCCTGGGTATCGTCGTTGACGACGCCATTATTGTGGGCGAAGCCATCCATTCCGAGCATGAGCAGGGCCGACGGGGCGAGGGCGCAGCGCTTGTCGGTGTGCGCAGTGTCTATAAGCCCGTGCTCTATGCGGTGATAAGCACCATGGTGTTTTTTACGCCCATGTTAATGCTGCCGGGGGAGTGGGCCACCGCCGCGGTGTCGATTCCCGCCGTTGTCTTGTTGGCGCTGTTTTTTTCGTTGGTTGAATCACTGCTGATTCTGCCGGCGCACTTGGCGCATTTAGGGCCAGAGAAACCGAGCCAGTTTTGGATCCTGCGTTGGCTGGAGAAGGGGCGGCACCGCTGTGCCGACTGGCTGGAGCACGTTTCAGGTAATCGCTATCGGCCCCTGCTTTCGCTAGCCTTGCGGCATCATTTGGTGGTTATCGCGTTATTTGGTGTCGCCTTTGCCATGAGTATTGCGATGTATGGCGGCGGCTGGTTGCGCACGGGGTTTTTCCCTAAGGTCAATTCGGACTACGTGTTTGCGACGATCGATATGCCCGAGGGTGGCGCGTTTAGCGAATCCCAAAAAGTGCGTGATCGCCTGGTCAAGATCGCTCAACAACTCAAGCTGGAGTGGAATGAGCGCCCTGAGTTTGCGGATGAGCCTGCGATCGACAGTATCGCTGCATCGGCGGAGGGTAATCGGGTTGTGGTCTCTATTCAGTCGGTTTCCGAGGCCGTAGACACCGCTGCGCTTGCACGGGAATTTCGTGAAGCCGCCGGTCCACTGCCAGAGGCGAAAGAAGTTCGCATGGATTTCACCATTCAAGACCCGGGTAAGCCGATTAACCTCATTCTGGCGTCTAGGGATCCCTCTGACTTAGAGAAAATCGCACCCGATGTTCGTGCAGCGCTCTTGGCCTACCCGGGTGTGTTTGATGTCAGTGACAGCTTCGACAGCCCGCGTGACGAGATCATGCTCGAGCTCAAGCCCGCCGCAGAAAGCTTGGGTATTACTCTGGCGGAGGTTGCACGCCAGGTGCGTCAGGCTTTTTACGGCGCCGAAGCGCAGCGTATTCCCCGTGATCGCGAAGACGTCAAAGTCATGGTGCGCTATCCGGACGAAGAGCGTCGCTCGCTGGCCAATTTAAACAGCATGTATATCCGCGCACCCGGTGGGGTCGAGGTGCCCTTCGAGACGGTCGCGCAATATCGGATCGAGCCGGGCTATCAAAAACTCGAGCGCTTGGACCGTATGCGCACCCTCGAAGTGGCCGCAGATGTCGTGCCTTGGGAGGCGGACCCTCGCGCGGTTGTCGAGGCTATTTTAAAGAACGATTTACCGCGCTGGCAGGCCGAGTACCCAGGGCTCAGCTTGAAGCTCGATGGCGAGCTACAGGAAGAAGCCGAGTTCAGCCAGGCAATGTTGAAGTACATGCTGTTATCGATGCTGGTGATTTACGGTTTGATGGCGGTGGCGTTCAGATCCTACTGGCAGCCGCTATTAGTGTTAACCGCGGTGCCATTTGGCATCATGGGGGCGATTTTTGGTCACGCCATACTCGATTGGCAGGTCAGTATTTTCTCTATGATGGGCGTGATTGCCTGTGCTGGGGTGGTGGTTAACGACAACTTGGTGCTGATTGATCGCATCAACACATTGCGCGACCGGGGCTACGACAATCTCGAAGCGCTGCTACAGGGCGCCGAAGACCGTTTTCGACCGATTATATTGACCTCCGTGACGACGTTTATTGGGCTGATACCTATTATGTCCGAGACCAGCGTGCAGGCGCAGTTCTTGATCCCGATGGTGACTTCATTGGCCTTTGGGGTGTTATTTGCGACGTTTGTGACCCTGTTCCTAGTGCCGGCGTTGTATCTGTTAGCGGACGATGTGGCTAAGTTCTGGCAGCGCAACACGGACGTCGTCGAGGCGGATGCTGAGGTGCCTAAGCCCTGACGTAAGGGCGGTGTGTTGGGCACTGTCTGTCGTTAACTGCGTTGCGACTACTGTGCGTACGCCGGGTGGTTGATAGCGAGTAGGTCTTGTTGGCACCAGAGCGGTGTTTTTATCGCGGGTGCCTCGGGACATGACAGCAACAAAAAAGGGCCGTAAGGCCCTTTTTTACTTATCAGCGCTCGAGCCTAGGCTCGACACCATCGTCCGACGGTTACTCCGCCGCTTTTGGTCCGGCCGCAACTATGGCTGCGTTGACGTCAAAGCGTTTGAAGTTCTCTTGGAACAGCTGCGCCAGCTTGTTGGCCTGTGCATCATAGGACGCGGCATCATCCCAGCCCGTACGCGGGTCGACAAACTGTGGATCCACTCCCGGAATCGACACGGGGAAATCTAAGTTAAGCGAGTCGATATGCTTGGTCTCGGCGCCAATCAAAGCACCACTTTGGGCGGCACTGACGACAGCGCGGGTGACTGGGATGGGGAAGCGTGAACCGCTGCCGCCTGGCGCACCTGAGCCACCGGTCCAGCCCGTGTTGATCAGATAAACCTGGCTGCCGAAATCATCGATGCGCTTCATCAGCAGTTCGGCGTAATCGCCCGCAGGTCGCGGCATGAACGGCGCACCAAAACAGGTAGAGAACGTGGGGTGAATGCCCGCTTCAGCACCGACTTCGGTAGAGCCAACACGCGCGGTATAGCCCGATAGGAAGTGGAAGGCCGCGGCCTCTTTCGACAAGATCGAAATAGGTGGCAATACACCCGAGACGTCACACGTCAGGAAGATTACGCACTTGGGCTCACCACCGGCATTGGTCTCGGTGCGCTTTTCAACGTGCTCAAGCGGGTAGCAGCAACGGCCGTTCTCCGACAGGCTGGTATCGCAGTAGTCCGCTTGCCGAGCTTCGTCTAAGACGACGTTTTCAATAATGGCGCCAAAGCGAATCGCGTCCCAAATAACTGGCTCATTCTTATGGCTGAGGTCGATCGTCTTCGCATAGCAGCCGCCTTCAATGTTGAAGACCGCGCCCTTCGCCCAGCCGTGCTCATCGTCACCGATAAGGTAGCGGGTTGGGTCGGCTGACAAGGTGGTCTTACCCGTGCCCGACAGACCAAAAAACAGGGTGGTATCGCCTTCGTCGCCGACATTGGCAGAGCAATGCATGGGCATCACGTCTTTCTCGGGCAGCAAGAAGTTTTGCACCGAGAACATCGCTTTCTTCATTTCTCCGGCATAGCGCATGCCAGCCAGTAATACTTTGCGCTGGCCAAAATTGATGATGACACAGCCGTCAGAGTTGGTGCCATCACGCTCCGGATCACAGACAAAGTCAGCGATGTTGAGGATCTTCCACTCGGGCTTGTTTGACGGGTTGTACTGCGCGGGTCGAATAAACATATTGCGACCAAACAGTGACTGCCACGCTGTGCCGGTAGTCGCCTTGACTGGCAGGTAATGATCGCTGTGTTCGCCCACGTGTAGGTGCTGAACGAATGTGTCGGACTCGCCGGCGAATGCCTTAACACGATCCCAGAGCGCATCAAATTTGTCTTCATCAAAGGGTCGGTTAACTCCGCCCCATTCAATGGCATCCTCACTGGAGGCCTCACGGACGATAAAGCGATCAGCCGGCGAGCGGCCCGTGCGCTTACCGGTTTCAACGCGTAGTGCGCCGGTATCGGATAAGACACCCTCGCGACGTTGCAGTGCCAGTTCGATCAGTTGTGCTGGTTTTAAGTCTGAGTGCTTCTGGGGCGTAGCGCCCTCATTTTCATTTGTCATTTTTTGTTCCCATGGTCTAGCGGCGGTTGGGGCCCCGAAGTTTAATGTAGGATAGGGCTTTGAGCGAGCCCGCTTAAGTCGCATTCCTTAAATTCATAATTGTGACCACACATCTCGCAATGCATGCTGATTACCGCCTGTTCGGCCAGTATTTCGGCGAGTTCTTCGCTGCCTAACGAGGTCAGTGCATTGAGGCTACGCTCCCTTGAGCAGCTGCAATTAAAGCGCACAGATTGCGGCTCAAATAAGCGCACTGGCTCCTCGTGGTACAGGCGATGCAGCAACACGGCGGTGGGCAGCTCAATCAATTCTGCCGGCGTCAGTGTCTCGGCCATTGCACAGGCGTTTTGCCACTGGTTTTCTCGGCTTTCTGGTGCTTGCTCAAGCTGTGCTGGGAGTTGCTGTAGCATCATTCCTGCGGCGTTTTCGGCATCCGCTGCGAGCCAGAATCGCGTGTGTAGCTGCTCGCTTTGGAGGAAGTAATTGTCCAGCGCTTGAGTGAGAGATCCCGCGTCTAAAGCGACGATACCCTGGTAGCGTTGACCGCCATTTCGTTCAATCGTAATCGCAAGCTGGCCGGCTGCTATCAGCGACAGATAATCGTCGGGATCGGCACCAATATCACCCCTGGCAATTCCGCGTATTTCCGAATCGCTGGTACATTCGACCATTACCAGCGACAGCGGACCATCGCTGCGTGCCTGCAATATAATGCGACCGTCGTACTTTAAGTTATTGCTGATCAGTACCGCGGCCGCGGCGAATTCACCGAGAAGTCGGCGGGTGGCGGCGGAATAGGCGTGTTGCCCAAGCAGCTCGGCAAAGGCGGTGTGCAGTGACACGGTTTCGCCACGCATGTCGGCTTGCTCAAAGAGGAATCGAGTGCTTTGATCGGGTGCTTGTATTGTATTCATGTGCCGCAGTTTAATGCTTGTAGGGTCTGACGTGTGTGCTAAATACATGAAACCCATTGAAAATGGGTAATCCTACCGCGTTAAACCGGCTGGGCTGAGCGCGTCTGGCCTCATGTGAGCTAGAGTTAACCGGTGTGAGAAGGGCTACGGAGTCGTGACAGTGAGCACTATAGAAATTTCTAGGACACACAATTTACCGTCAGCCGTCTGTAAGGACGCGCTCGATGAATTGTCGGGTTATTTGCGTCGCGAATTCAGTGCTGATGTTCAGCGACAGGCGAGCACGATAACGTTCAAGGGTAAAGGCTTCGAGGGGGAGGTGGAGATCAAACCCGGGACAGCGTCAGGCCGAATCAAGCTAGGCTTGCTGGCGAGACCCTTCAAAAAACACTTGGAAACAGAGATTAACCGCCAGCTCGACGCCCGCTTGAGCGTCGAGTGACGTTAATAATTAGCTGGCGAGCGCTTTAACTTTAGCGTTCAGGCGGCTCTTGTGACGCGCTGCTTTGTTCTTGTTGATGATGCCTTTGTTGGCCATGCGGTCGATGACCGGTACGGCTTCATCAAACGCGGTGCGCGCAACACCGGCATCGCCAGCGATAACAGCGGCGAGTACGCGCTTGATTTTGGTGCGAACCAGCGAACGCAGGCTTGCATTATGGGCGCGACGGTTGTCATTTTGACGGGCGCGTTTACGGGCTTGAGGTGAATTAGCCAACGGTATTCTCCAAAAATTGGTCTATAAAAAGGCGCGCAATGATCTGCGAAGGCGGCCTCAATGTCAACTGAAGCGCCTTCTACTGTAACAAATTGCGGTTTTTAAACGCTTGCTGCCGAGTTTCGCCTTGCGGCGCGACGCTAGATTACCAGCCGAGAAAAATTAAAACCCAGCCGAGTAAAGCGACTGCAATGGTCTGCCCAGCTTTGTCGAGCCGGAATAAACCATAAAAGTAGCCTACGGGAGGTAATAGCGTGGAGAATAGACCCCATGCGTAGTCTTCCTTCCAGGATACGACTAACAACAGAACCCAGCTTACGAGTAGGCTGGCTGCGCCAAGTGTCATCAAAAGTGCGCTGGATGCTTCCATCTTGCTCCCCAGAGAGTGTACGTTGCGTTTCGGCGCGCAAGCGTAGCAGAAAGTCGTGCCCAAGTGAGTAGTTTCTGCAGGTATCATGCACCGCCTATCTAGATTGTCTTTAAAGGAGCTACATGCGTCACCCAGAAGAGTCGGATCCTTTTGCCGATATTCGCCCTTATAACGATGCGGAAGTGCCCGCCGTGACCGCTCGCCTGGCGCGTGATCCCGCGCTCGCTGCTGCGCTGGCGTTGTTGCGATTGCCGCGCCTTGCGGCTTATTGGCCGTGGATGTCGCAGCGTGTTGTGCAAATGTGGCTGCGCAGAAAAGCCCGCAAAGTGCATACCGTGGCCGATTTTCAGGCCTTGGTTGCACCCCATCTTGCTTCGGTGATTGAACGCACCTCGCGCTTTACCGCAGGCGGCTTGGCCGCTCTCGATCCCGCAAAGTCTTATGTGTTCGTCAGTAATCATCGCGATATCGCGATGGATCCCGCTTATGCGAACTACGCGTTGAATCGGGTGGGGCATCGCACGCTGAGTGTTGCCATTGGCAATAATTTACTGAAACAACCCTGGGTTGCCGACGTGATGCGACTCAACAAGAGTTTTATTGTCCGTCGTGACGTCAAAGGACCGCGGGAACTGTTGGCCGCCTCCAAGCAGCTCGCCGGTTTTATTCGTCATATGATCGATGGCAACAAGGGCTCTATTTGGATCGCTCAGCGTGAAGGGCGTGCCAAGACCGGTGTGGATGTCACAGAGCCCGCCGTGATTAAAATGTTGGCATTGAGTCGCGACAAGGGCGAAGACATCGGCCAAGTTCTCCAGTCCCTGTATATTGTGCCGTTATCCATCTCCTACGAACTTGATCCTTGTGATGCCATGAAGGCGGCAGAGCTTGCGGCTGGGCCGGGTTATACCAAGGCTGAAGATGAGGATATGGCATCAATTGGTCGTGGTATTGCTGGGCAAAAGGGCTGTGTCCATCTTGAGTTTGGCACGCCCATCAGCGCTGACGCCTTGAGTGTAGAGGCTGTCGTGGCGGAAATTGATCGCCAGATTATTGAGCACTATGCACTTTTTCCGAGCAACGTTTGGGCCTGGGAGCGGCTGAACGGTGTCGCCCTCGAGGGATTGGCTGCCTACCGCCACCCTGGCAGTGTTGCGAGTCAGGCGGACTTTGACGCGCGAATGAGTGCGTTGCCCAATGAGCATCAGCAGTTAGTGCTCGCTATGTACGCCAACCCCGTCAATTCGTTGCTTGCTCATAATCTCAAGGTGAAATGATTTGCTAGATGAGACAGTGAAGACGGAAATTCGCGATGCTTATCAGCAATTAACTGAGACTCGGGGGCTGAGTGCGCGATGGGGTCAGCGGCAGATGATTGCCGAGGTGGCGAACGCACTGGGCGACCCCGATGCACCGGAGCCGATCGCGGTGGTTGAAGCGGGAACCGGCACAGGTAAAACCATCGCCTATTCGGTAGCGGCCCTGCCGGTGGCCCGGGCGCGTGGTAAGAAGCTTGTGATCGCTACCGCGACCGTCGCGCTGCAAGAACAGCTCATCAGTAAGGATCTCCCTGATATTCTCAATCACAGTGGTCTCGCGTTTAAAGTACAACTCGCCAAAGGACGCGGTCGCTATGTCTGTGTGCACAAGCTAGACAACCACTTAGCCGGTGCCAGTGCGGCACCGGCACTGATTCCGTTATACCCCGATGAAATCGGTGAGGTGAGCCTCGACAATTCAGCGCCTTTGTTTGAGGCCATGCTAGACGGCTTGGCAGGTGGTAGCTGGGACGGTGATTTAGACAGCTGGCCGGCAACCCTTGAGCCCGCCGTGCGTCGCGCGGTCACGACGGACCACATCCAATGTGGCGGTCGCCGTTGTCCGCAGATCACGCATTGCAGCTTCTTTAAGGCTAGAGACGGCTTACAAGAGGTCGATGTGATTGTGACCAATCACGACCTGGTGTTGTCGGATCTGAAACTTGGAGGGGGCGCGATATTGCCGCCGCCCGAGGACTGTATTTATATTTTCGATGAGGGTCATCAATTACCCGACAAGTGCCTGAATCACTTTATGTTGTCGGTTCGTACTGGCAGCAGCTGCCAGGCGTTGCGTGCTTCGGCGCAATGGTTGACCCAGGAGCGCGACTTACTCAGCGAGGCCATGGGCAGCGACCAGGTGCTAGATGCCCTCGATACCTCATTGCTGGAGTTAGAGCAGCTGTTGACGGAAGTCGGTGACTGGACCCTTATGCATATCGAACAGCAGGCGCTGGATAACAGCGAGCTGCGTTTCGTCAATGGCATTGTGCCCGACGAATTGCTATCGCGGGCTGCCTTGTTGGCGGAGACATGGGAGCAGCAACATGTGTTGGCGCTGCGTCTTGAGGCGCGTATGGAGGGTGCTGTTGAGGAAGCTGAGCCCGACCGTCGAGAACAGTTCGAGGCCTCGCTGATCAATGCTAACAGCCTGGCGGGGCGCGCTGAGTCCCAGCTGGCGTTATGGAAGAGCTACGCGGTCGCAGACAATATCCCCGAGGCAGAGCCTTGGGCGCGCTGGTGTCGTCATTTCGGCGGTGCAGACACGGTTGAGTTTTTGGCGAGCCCGATTTTGGCGAGCGAGCTGCTTAGCGAGCATCTTTGGCGGCGTGCAGCGGGCGTGGTCATTACCTCGGCGACCTTGTCGGCGCTGGGCCGTTTCGACCGCTTTATTCAGCGCTCTGGTGTTCCCGAGGCGAGCCGGTTTAAACAGGTTGCCAGCCCCTTTGATACCCGTCGCGCGCGATTTGTGGTGCCCGTATTAAAAAGTGAGCCCGGAGATGCTGAGGCACATACCGCGGAAATTATTGCGTTGCTGCCGGGCATTGTCGCCGCCGACCCGGGTGTTTTGGTGTTATTTAGCTCTCGCAAGCAAATGGAAGCCGTGGTCGACGGCGTTCGCGATCGGCTGAACCATGAGGTATTGGTGCAAGATACCTTGAGCAAAGGTGCGCTACTTGACCGCCATCGTGCCAACGTTGATGCCGGTCGGCCCAGTTTAATCATGGGCTTGGCGAGTTTTGCGGAGGGTATCGATTTGCCTGGGGCTTATTGTGCCCACGTTGTGATAGCAAAGCTGCCCTTTGCCGTGCCCGACAACCCACTAGAGGCGGCGCATGCGGAGTTGCTGGAGCGTCTGGGCCGAAATCCATTTATGGAGATCAGCGTGCCCGATGCGGCGATTAAGCTGGTACAGGCCGCGGGTCGATTATTGCGTAAAGAGGATGATAGCGGCTGTATAACACTGCTCGACCGCCGCATTATCAGCAAGCGTTACGGGCGCGCCATTCTAGATTCCTTGCCACGCTACAGTTTTGAATTGGCGCGCCCTTAAGGGCTTTGGTGCACGCTCGCTGACGATGGCCCTTTACGATCGTGTGTTGTGGCAGCGATGGCCGACAAATCACAGGGTGGCAATGTGGGTCCGGCTTCAAGTGCCAATGACTTTGAGTCGTCGCAGTAACAGATCGATTTAGCGATAGCATCAACCGCAGGCGCTAGGTGAGGCCCAAAATCCGGGAATTTGATCGGCCCGCATGGTTTATATTTTTTATGCTCTCGGTTACTCTGCAGCTCGATCCCGATATCTATTAATCGTTTTACTTAAATTAAAAGGACGCTGTGGCTATGGCACTCGTTGATTTACAAAAACTGAAGTCACTGGTAACTGCTGGTTCAAGTGCCGATGATGAGCGTGAACGTTTTAAGCAGCTGTTGTTCATGATTCTGACTAAGGCTGCGCGTGTTGATTTACACACCGATGCCGCCGAAGTCGATCTGATTCAGAAAATTATGCTCGAGTACACCGGTGAGGCCTATGAAGCGGGCACCATCCGTGCTGAAGCCACAGCCCAGTCGCAGGAGAACTCGCTGCGTCCCGTGGCTAAGCTGGCCTCAAAGTTACCTGAAAACTTGCGTGTTTTGGCGGTGAGCGCCTTAAAAGAAGTCATGGGTGCTGACGAGCGAGTT
>Ga0209652_1000775_pt1 | contig 26865 bp, 28 predicted proteins | sample SaaInl74LU_5_DNA_FD_184641 | JGI IMG/M metagenome (GOLD analysis project Ga0209652, IMG submission 184641) | Marine microbial communities from expanding oxygen minimum zones in the Saanich Inlet - ESP_74LU_5_DNA (SPAdes) (version 2) | ecosystem: Environmental > Aquatic > Marine > Intertidal zone... | reverse complement strand
ATCTGGATTTCTTTTTAACTGAAATATCAGGTTGGCAATTTGGTCGAGGCTCATATCATAAGAACCATCTCGTTTTTGTCTGCCGTCCCAATCTCTCCACTGTTTACCATAGATAGGACCTAACTCACCCCACTTCTGAGCAAACTCATCATCGGTTTTGATTTTGTTGATGAATTCTTCCATTGTATCTGGAGTAAATTGATAAGGGGATGGTTCAAACTTATTTCTATAATTCTTATAAGCATCACCATTCCAAATGTTACACCCATTATCAACAAGGTACTTGATGTTGGTATCACCTTTAAGAAACCACTTTAATTCAGTCATCATAGTTTTGACCGCCATCTTCTTTGTGGTTAGTAGAGGAAAGCCCTGTTTCATATCATGCTTAATCTGTCTACCAAAAATAGAATGGGTTCCAGTGCCAGTACGATCTGACTTCTTATTTGAATTATGTAAGAGTGAACCTAATAGTCCACGGTATTGTTCTTCGATGTTGCTCATTTATGAATACATTGCAAGTGTCTCCTCGTCTAATTCAATCTCTTCACCCTCTTCAAGATGCTCCGGGTTTCCGTATTCCATAATTGCAGCATAGATAGCAATATGTTTTGGATCTTCTAAATCGCTTTGATTAAAACCATCCTCTTCTAAAATATAGAATTCAGAACCATTGTCATCTTCAGAAAATCTAAATGTAATATCTTCTCCTTCAAAATTAAATGTGCCCTCATATGTTGTTTGTTGATATCTAATGTAAGGTGTTTCTTTAACTGTAAATTTCATAATTATTTGTTTTTAAAATATTTTGCTAATATGTGTGCGGACTTATAGTTAGTGGCTAGTGGAACTTCATGAACATCACAAAGTCTCATTAACATACTAATATCTACATCATGCGGGTGCTTGTCTAGAGGGTCTCTAAAAAAGATCACTCCATCTATTTCACCACGAGTTACCATTGCTCCAATTTCTGCATCACCACCCATTGGGCCGCTTGCTACTAATTGAACCTTTAATCCAGCATGTTGAATCATAGTTCCAGTGGTGCCGGTGCCCACAAGCGTGACCGAGTCTCTTTTAAAGAAGTCCATGCGCTTCATTACAAAGGCGACCATATCGGCTTTCTTTCCGTCATGTGCTATAAGAGCTAACTTCATTCTATTTCATTTTTATATTTGTAGTCCTCATTGTGCAGTAGCTACAAAGAACTCTATCAACATTAGAGTCTACCATGACAATCTCGTCACAGCCACCAGCCGGAGCGAATTGGCCCCATTTAGATTCTTCTGGATTTGAGTTCATGCACTTCATTGGAGTTAAGCTTCTGTCTCTACTACTCCTTAGTTTACTTTTCTTCATTCTTAATTCTATTTATTATTATACTAGCCTATTGCTCAAAGTTTCAAAGTCTTCTAGTTACTTAAGGGGATTTTGGAACTTTTTTTGCAAGGGGAATTTTGCCACTTGCGCCTCGCGGGGAATTTTATTGCCACTGGCCCCATGCTACCCTAAAGGCCCCATGCTACCCTAAAGGCCCCATGCTACCCCAAAGTACCCAGTACCGGATGGCAAGACTGGCCCAACCCTCAGGGCCCCCCTTTTTCAGAGGAGAAGAGTAAGGACTTCGGCAGGCCGAGACTTTAAGACTCCAATCCCTCTCCAATACTCTAAGCACTCTGAGTTCTCTAAGCCCTCTAAGCCTACTAAGTAATCTGCATAAGTAGAACTAGGAGTACCCATGAGCGAGCGCGCGGCCCTTTGTGCTACTGAAAAAGGGGCCCCAAATTTTCTGCGCTGGCCTACATCGGGCCCTACCGCGCATTCCCCCCGGGGCCCCAATTTTTCTGGCCGAGGCGACATTTTCTGTCTGGCCTCTAGTCGAGGCCGACGTCGGGCCCCTCTCACTAATACTAGGGCTCACTCTTTTGGGTAATGAGAGTCTATTTGAGTGCTTGGAGTGCTTGCGGGGCCTGGAGCGACCTCCGTGGACTGTGACAGTTTACGCGGGAATACGACTCGCGTCATAGCAAAAGGCCTTATAGTACTTTTATAAACCTTTACTCGGCTTTTTTACAGAAGACTCTAAATGGCAAATTACTCAAATTCCTCAGATTGCTTGGAGCCGACTCTTAACCTTATCTTTCCCCCTGTCCCATAGTTGTATGCAAGCCTTAATAAAGTGTTTCACGCGAATTGGCCAAATTTGCCGAATTGGCCAGATTGGTCGGATTGGCCGAAGTGGCCAGAGTGCTCTAATTGCTCAGAGTAGCCACAGGGTCTAAAAGTTCTAGATTGCCAGTAGGTGGCAGGGGCCCTAGGCCTATGGAGCAGTTGTCTTCTACTACCTCTAGCCTTCTATACTCCACTATTGCCTCTAGTTGCCAGTTGGCTCCAGTAGCCCCAGTTGGTCCCTTTTGCAGAAGTGGCAGTTTGGCCTCTGGGCGCGACTTGCCATATGGGGCATATAGCGGCCATATAGCGCGTCTGTGGGGCCCCATATTGTCGCTTCTGGGGCTATGGCCATATTGTCGCGCTCTGGGGCCCCATTTTGTCGCTTCCCAGAGGCCCATATATTGTCGCGCTCTGGCCCTAGGCCACTAGTGCCTCGTTCTGTACGAATGCCATACTGGCCCATGATTTAGAGCCAACCAGTTTATACTGTGCCATGTCCATAAGATTAGTGTTTGGAAACATTCCGTTTATAGTACCTACCGTTAGATTGGCCAGTATGGATTCGTCGATCAGTTTAACCTTCTTACCAGTTCGGCTAAATATAGTTAAATAAAAGTCGCTTCCTTCTGGGCAGAATTGCACCGTCTGTAAGACTCCTTTCTTATAGCCACTGATAGCACATTCTGGATTGGCCATTATACGTGGGTTATCGAAGTCTCTTGTATCACATACTGTCATACCCAATTTGGTTTTAACTACCATCCTGAATTGGCCTGCCCCATATTGGCTAAGTATGTCTACTGTCATTAGTTCGTTTGCGAGTTTGTGTGTAAGCTTGATTGATTTATTTTCCATGTGTGTCTATTAGTATTAATGATTAATTACAGTACTAATATAATCATTTTATTTGACACTAGAAAACTTTTTGGCACTTATTTTGCCCAATGTTAATAACAATCTAGCCTACTAGTATACTACCTTAGCTATTACTAGTGCTTTGGAGCCGGCGACTATTGGCTCGCCCATGGCAAACTGCTCTCCAGGGTGGCCTATTATTAAATATCGGCTTTGCATACCTCACAGTATAATAGCCAGATTCTGGCTTTTGTTTCTTATATCTGGCCACTTTTTTTGTCGCGCTCTCTGGCCGGCCATGTAGAGCCCTGGGCAAGATCATGATCCAAGCCGAGTCACTACTCGCGCGCTAGTGGCAAGCTAGTTGGCCACTCTGGACCACTAGTGGCATGCGGCCCAATTCGGCACCCTGTGGAGAAGTGCCATAGCGGACCACTGGGCCGAGAGCAAAGTTTTTGCAAAATAATTGCCAAAAAGTTTTTTTATGTCAGTTATTTGTATTATATTAGTACTGTAATTAAAAACAAACACTTATTATGAAAGTATCAAACTTCGACAAGCCGTCTATAAAGGCAATCAGAATCGCAATGGATGAAGCCCTTGCAAAAGTAGAAAAGCAGTATGGAATTAAGATCTCTACTGGTAATGCCCGTTTTAGTGGCGATGAGGTTACCTTTAAAGTTAAGGCTAACACTATCGGTACTGGCGGCCAAGTACAAACCAAGGAAGCTCAGATGTGGGCTATGATGGCCCAAGTAAATGGTCTAGGCCACTTCTCTGTTGGCGATACCATTCAGTTGCAAGGTAAATCATTTACCATAAAAGGATGGAACACACGCGCCAGAAAGTCGCCGATCAATATTGAAGATCAGTCGGGCCGTGGCTTCAAATGTTCAGTCAACATGGTAAAAACTTATAACTCGTAATTAATCTAACACTTTAAAATAAATTCAACATATGAAAAATGTAATCGGACCCTACACTTTTGAACTTCACAACACTATGGTTTATGTACGCGAAACCTCAACCGGCAATCTGCTTAAGGCTATTGACTATAAGGCTACTGAGGCTATGGATAAGTTTAACGCCATCTGCGCTCATTGGGAAGCGAAGACAAAGACTAAAGTTGCTTAACGTGCAACTGCCACTAGTGGCCACCTGATGGCCAATCGCTTGGTCCACTAGTCCGCGCTAGTTGGCCACTAGTGGCATTGAGGCCCGGGCAAGTGCGCGTTCTTGCCAAAGCACTGACATGGCTTTCAAAAAACTTTGCCACTTTTGGCAAAATAATTGCCTCTAGATTTTTTTATGTCAATCTTTTTTATTATATTAGTACTGTAATTAAAAACATACGAACAATGAAAGTAACCATCGATCTTAAATTCTTTATCCCAGGCATCCTTGCCCTTGTTGTAGCTTATATGACTGTAACTGAAACTATTGACAATTATATCCATTTTGCTGGCGAAGCCAATGCAGCTGGATTCTTTATTATGTCAACTCTATTGGGCTTTGGGCTTATGATTGGCGCTTTCTTACCTGATTCTAAAACTTCTAAATAATATGGCAAAATTAAAAAACTCACGTGGCGAGTATAACTACCACTTTAACTGGATCGACTGCGACGGCTCAACCTGTGGATTCAATGATGTTTGGGCTGCTAACAAGCGTGAAGCTAAAAAGTTGGCTAAGGCTATGGAGTCGCCTGCACATTGGGCTTGGTATAACGGCAAAGAGTATATCACTGTTGCCGATGAGGTTACCACTGGTGGCCACTGTTTCTGGAACAAGGGTATGTATGTCGACGTAAAGTCAATGCGTAAGGCCGATCAGAAGTTGGCCGATAGCATGAACCGCCTTGGTTGGATGATGACATGTTAATAACTTTTGGCAAAATAGTTGCCATAAAGTTTTCTACTCTCAATCTTTTTTATTATATTAGTACTGTAATTAAACATCAACACATATGAAACAATACACTGCACGTTATCCCGAAGGTTACCAACCAAAGATCGAGTACTATCAGGCTAAGATCGCTATCGCTACTAGCCGCCTCGAAATCCACAATATCAAATTCTTCACCGGTAAGTTGGAATACTTTTTAACCCGCGAAGCAGCTCGTCAAGCTAGATTGGCCCAAATAATAGACTAATTATTCACCCTTTAACGAATCACATATGAAGGTAAAAAACACATTTAAGAAAATCCCTACTGGTTGGGAACTCAAATCAGAAAGCGGAGAAGTTCAATTGATTACTAAAGACCACCCAAAAGCAGAGTGGATCTCTCAATTGGAGCCTAACCGTATTATTAACATTAACTCTAAAGGCCACTTCACCTCATCTCGAGACTACACTGGACTCTACAAGTCTGGACCTAAGTCTAATGTAAAAGTGAAGCTTACCAAATTGGACAACCTTAAGTTCAACGAGTCACTCTTTATCCCTATGCCTACTGGTACTGTGGCTGATAAGTTCTTCAGTAATGAGGGTGGTTTCATGCCCGGCTCTAACATCATGGCTGCCGGAGCTCCAGGTGTCGGTAAGACTACTGTACTTCTAGAGCTACTATGGAAGGTGAATGCGGCCAACCCTGAGAAGAAGGTACTCTTCATCTCTGCGGAAATGAACCAACTAGACATGGCCCGTTACTTAAAGCGTTTCCCACACTGGGGCCAGCTGCCGATCCTCTTTCTTTCGGACTATACGGATCAGAACCCACAGCATGTAATTGAGCAGACTCTTATGCAGGGTTGGGACCTAGTCTTAACCGATTCTTATACTGAGGTTAACGACACTGTAAAAGAGGAATGCGGCCTAACCAGATCTAAAACTGAGAAGTGGTTCTTGGATCTAATGATCGCCCAGAATGCTGGTAAGAACAAGCGTAAAGTCTACACTACTTTCATCACGATCCTACAGCTCAGTAAGGGTGGTACCTTCGTCGGCTCAAACAAGTTGAAGCACATGACGACAGCCATGATGGAGCTCAATTGGAAAGGTGGCGAGAACAGTACTCAACGCTATATGGAGTTCAGCAAGAACAGGTTGGGCCAAGTGGGTCAGAAGATGTACTTTAACTTTGATGGCGGCGTCACCTTTGACGAACAGAGGTATACTCGAGATCTACTGAATGATGCCCTGATCGAAGAGGAGCGTAAGCAGCTTGAGACTGAGAGTGGTCAGTTCGATCAACTCTTCAGTGGCCTTAAGTCTGAGATGGCCGCGGAAGCAGCAGAATAGTATTAGGGCTGGCTGAGGCCCCAATTCAGCCAAAGTGTTTTTTAATTACAGAGAGTGCATCTGGGTGTGATTCCCCAGGTGCATTCCAGTGTGTAGTCGGGGCCCAGAGTAACCGCATGGAGTGTGTGTTCGCGCGCCATCGTTTGACTGACCCCACATTGGCCTTCCAGTTCTTTGAACGCTCTTATATATTGCTCTTACGTACGGGTGTGTGTAGGGAGGGGCTTAGGCTTTGAGTCTGGGCTTAGGCTGGTGGTAGAAGGGGGCCTCTGGAGAGGGCTAATTAGTCTATTGCTTGTTTGCCTTCCAGTCCTTATAGAGATGTAGTCCTATCATTAAGCTTATTATTGCTATAATGTATATTAGATCCATTAGTTGTTTGTTTACTTTCTGTTATCTAACCAGTGTAAGAACCTATTCATTACTATATAGAATATGATTAGTATAGAGATTAGTTTGATTGCCATTAACATTTATGTTGTGTATGTGGTTTGGTTGCCCTTGCCTTGCTTTGCTCTTATTGGGTAGTCTTATTGGATTCTATTTGTTTTGGCCGGCGCTTTGGGCTGGGCTAGAGAGGGCCCTGGATTCCAGCCTTTAGGTTGCTGGGCTGGTAATTCGGTAGCCTTTAGTCTCTCTCCTCTTCTTGCTGGTTTCCATGTTATTTGGCCAAAGAGCTGGGCTGCTCTCTCTATAGTCCATACTTCTGGGTGTGCTAGATGCCATTCTTCTAGAGCTGCTTCTGCTACTGCTAATTCTATTCCCTCTACTACTGCACTGATATGTGTAAACCTTCTCTCCTGTTTGCCTGTACCGTAGACTATGATTTCTTCTCCGTTGGCCCGCGCTTCTTCCCAGATGCCGATTACGGTTGCATGCTTTCCAGTTGAGATCTGCCCTGGGCCCCAGACATTATAGAAGTAACAGATTGTCCACTCTAATCCATACCATTCCTGGAATAGTTTAATCTGTTCTACCTGTTTTGATTTTAACCAGGCATAGGGCGAAAGAGCCTGATCTTGACCCTCATTACCCAATCCAGAAGAGGAGGCACTGTAGATAAGTCTTGCTCCAGTCTGGGCTGCAAACCAAATCACTCTACTAGTCCCTAATTGAATTGACTCCTGTGCTAGATCGTAATCCTCAAAACTCTGGCTCACTCTAGAGTACTCTCCAAAGTGGTAGATTCGGTCAAACTTATGATTCTCAAATATAGTCTCTATTTCCCAAGTATTACCCTCTATATAGAAACAGCCTTCATGGTGATTAGTTCTACTCCCTAGGCTGTAATTGTCTAAACTGTAGATTTCTGTTTCTGGGTACTTTTCTAGAAGGTGTTTAATTAGATTACTGCCAATAAAGCCTGCTCCTCCTGTTACTAGTATGCTTTCCATGTTTTGATTTCTTTATGCGCCGGCGAATTTCCAGTCTGCTAGTTTATAATGTACGTAAAAATTTCTAAAGTAATTACCCTGGAATGCTTCTGGTCTTCCATGCATTAGCTTTGCAGATTCATAGAGTATTATCTGGCCTGGTTTTGCAAAGACCTTATGTAATTTTCCGGTATGGTCTTCTATATGCAGAGGCCAAGGTTCTCTTTCATCCCTGTCTACAATTATAATTGCTGAAATATGATGAGTCTCTACACGATCTACATGCATTACTAAGCTAACATTATCCAGATAGCTTCTAATTCCATAAACCATAGTTGGTATTAGTTTCTGCCCAGACCATTCTTCGTGTAGTGGTAATAGTTGTTGGTGGATTCGGTCTCTGGCCTCGCTTTGGAAATCTAATCTAAATATTTCGCTGTTCCATTGTTGGTTACCACCGAGTATTGTTGTTTCTTTGCCTGGGAATCCCTCTATGTGTGGATCCTTTTTAGCAGTTTCATATACTTCCTGTATTTGTTGCCAAATTTCTGCAGGGCAATCAACCACCTTAAACCCAAGCTCAGTACATTCTGGTAAATCTTTATGTGTTTTAAAAATATTTTCCATAGATTAACAGAAGCAATACTGTTCATTTAGTGGGATTGTAGAAATTTCTTGAGAATCATATTGCTCATTGGCTTTTCTTCTTGTAGTTGCGTATTTTGCAGCCGACCAATACTTTTCTAGACCTGGCACCTTTTCTACTTCTGTTCTGTAAGTATCATAAAGCTTAAGTACTTGTAAACATGGTACAGTATGGCCAAATTCTTTTTTCTTGCCATCAACATTGTAGTGTGGAAATCCAAGATTTGCTCTTCTTGCAGTTGGATAAAGACTATCAATATCTAAAACTCCATTAAACTGTTCTTTTGTTAGGTCAATAATAGTTCCATCAGTTTTATGCTGTACAAACCAGTGTGTAGTCTGGCCAACCTTCTTATCTTTCACCTTAATATCGATTTTCTTAATCAATTTTAGATCCCAATCAGAAGAATAACCGCCCAATGCATAAAATACAAACTGAGAACAAGGATAACAGTATCCAAAAGGCCATTTTGTTGAAATTCCAGCAGATTCCATCTTTCTAGTCTGTTCTTGTTGATTTACATTTGAAGCCGGAGAGGCTCCATGTGTATTATGAGGCTTAAAAAGATCTGTATGCTTCTTAAAGAATTCTTTAACTTTTTTCATTGAAGAATTGTCAACCTTAAGTTTTACCTCATCAGTTGATTCTGCTTCATTTAAAAAGTCTTTAAAATTGTTAATGCGTTCCATTAGTATTATATGTTTTTACGTAACTTTGTTTATCTATCTATCTAGCTCTTTTTTAAGCCTTTTTAGTTAGAGATAAATTTAGCCACAGTCGAACTATAATTTATAGAGCCATTGTATCATACTTATAATTGGTTTGAAGTCGGTAGAGGCCACCCAGTGAGCCACAGGATAGTACAATAGACTATAATGTGAAGAACTTTAGGTAACACAAAGGCTGATCGTTATACTCGTATGGTAAAAACTTGTTCTGGTGTGTTACTGCACCTGTATATATCGTATAGTCATTATGAACGACGTTAGAAAAATATGTCATAGCAAACCCAACCGAGTCTGTTGTATCATATGCCGTCTTTCTTGTAAGTTTATAAATATAGTGTTCACATCTAAGGTGTCCATTATTATAAGCAGTTTGGCCATTAGAGCCGGTGCCAACGTGAGCCCATGCAATTATTGACATATAAGTATTATTATCACTGCCCATAGATTGCAGTGCTGTTTTTTGACTTGCGCCAATAGTAGAATTACTAAAATTAAAAATCCTTCTATCAATTCTAATTTGTGTAAATCCACCATTACTGACATTATTATTACTTGGCATTTGACCAAAATTCCAATAGTAACCAGAGGGTGCGCCGCTCATACTAACATTATTATTAGCACTAACATATCTACCTTGCCATGCTATAAATGTGTTTGAACTACCACCTCCAACTCCTAGTGTAAACCTACCAGCACTTGGGACTGCTAGGCCCGCGTTATTATATTTTCTTGTAACAGTACCTAAATTAAAGTTAGCGCTACCACCAAGGGCGCTGGGTGATGTTGGTAAATAAGATGATATATGTCCTTGTTGGGACATATAAGAAAATTCTGAGTTACTAGGGCTTCCTGGTGGTGTTCCAAATTCAGTGGCATACCAGCTAATATCAATATCGTCACCACACTCTGCACAAAATAATACTTTACTCCAATTTGATGACTGTGGACCTACCGGTAGGGCTTTAGTAGTACCAAGAAGTGTACTAGGAGGATAGTTAGTATTAATCCACTTATTAGTTCCTGATGTCCATTCGACCTCAATTGTATTTGTATCTCCATTTTGAGCACCAAATATAAAACTATGGCCTTGAGTTGGGCAATTTACACAAACATCATACGCTGGGGAAGTTTCTGCAGTATAACCACCAGTACATATTGTTTCTATTCTATAATAATACACTGTGTATGGAGTTGGATCTACTGTATCGTCAACATATGTGTTAATTGTAGCACCTAATGTTGCGATTGTTGTCCAAGGCCCACTAGAACTTAAACTTCTCTGTACCTCTTGAGAAATTGCATCTGAACTTGGAGTCCATGTTAATATCATTTTAGCGTTTTCTGCCATCTTAGCTTATAATTATAATTTCTTTTATTATTTATCTTTAAAATCCTCCGCGGCCAGGTGTTGCAGGAGCCGGACTGCCAATCGGTGCCGGACTAATCGGTGCCGGACTAATCGGAGTTGGGCTCGGACTTGGACTAGGAGTCGGACTAGGAGTTCCTGCAGGATACTCATAGTCAGTTGTGTATACATTTTCTACAGTTAATCCAGTTGACGCATTACATCCAGATGGAGTCGGGCTAGGAGTCGGGCTAGGAGTCGGACTAGGAGTCGGGCTAGGAGTCGGACTAGGAGTCGGACTAGGGCTTGGTGATACATCACAAGATACTTGAACCTTTGAACAAGCCCTGCCGTCATTAGTGTGCGACCAAATCTGGGTCTGGCCAGATTCTCTATAATAACCAGTAGGAGCACATGTACAGTCCGAATCTTCATATATCTGACTGGCTAATGCTAAAGTTGTACCATCTAAATAATATGTCCCAGTAGTAAATTCGCCAGCACAAATTGCATTTAAAAATGGAGAATATTCTAATGTTACACTAGCTCGCCAACAAACGCTGCCTCTAGATTTACTACTCGGTGGGAATACTGTTATCATTATCTAATTAATTTAGTTTTCTATTTAAGATTCTCTAGACAGGTATTACAGGAGGTGTACAATCATCATGTATAAAGCTTAAGGTTACAGTATATCCCTTAGAACCATTTGCAACGGCTTCAGTGCTCTTGTATTCTACCCAAATAGGATACGCATTTAGATAAATTCCTTGAGAATATACAACCTCAATATGTGAATATTGATTTGCTGGATGGTCCCATCCTATTACATTTACATTAGTTGCTGCAACTCTAGTTCTTAACAAATATATTTGTTTGTCGACATCAGGCGAATCTCCATATGCTGCATGTATATCATATAATCTATATTCATCCATCCAGCTAGGTACCATTACAAATGGTTGTCTAATGTTTGTCACAGTAGGAGTTGTATCTATAGCTACACAGTTAATTCCAATATGTTCAAAACAGTATCCAAGGCCGTTCACTCCACTTGTACCACTTGTTCCAGCATCACCGTCTTTTCCTGGCTCTCCTGGATCTCCTGTAGTTCCTGAAGTTCCTGAAGTTCCTGAAGTTCCACTTGTTCCATTTTTTCCACTTGTTCCTGAAGTTCCACTAGTTCCACTTGTACCTGAAGTTCCACTTGCACCACTGGTTCCACTGGTTCCTGAAGTTCCACTTGTCCCTGAAGTCCCATTTTCACCACTAGTACCTGAAGTACCTGAAGTTCCACTTGTCCCGCTTGTTCCAGAAGTACCGCTTGTTCCACTGGTTCCTGAAGTACCTGAAGTTCCACTTGTTCCGCTAGTTCCATCTGTTCCACTAGTTCCAGAAGTACCTGAAGTTCCACTTGTTCCAGAAGTTCCACTCGTTCCTGAAGTTCCATCTGTTCCGCTTGTTCCACTTGTGCCATCAGTACCACTTGTACCTGAAGTACCACTAGTACCATCTGTACCCGAGGTTCCACTTGTTCCTGAAGTTCCACTTGTTCCAGAAGTACCTGAAGTTCCACTGGTTCCAGAAGTTCCACTGGTTCCAGATGTTCCACTCGTACCGTCAGTACCACTTGTTCCGTCAGTACCACTAGTACCAGAAGTTCCACTAGTACCAGAAGTTCCACTAGTTCCGGAAGTTCCACTAGTTCCGGAAGTTCCACTAGTTCCATCCGTTCCACTTGTTCCACTTGTACCTGAAGTTCCATCAGTTCCACTTGTTCCAGAAGTACCTGAAGTTCCACTTGTTCCTGAAGTTCCACTTGTTCCTGAAGTTCCACTAGTTCCACTCGTACCGTCCGTTCCACTTGTTCCTGAAGTCCCGTCAGTTCCACTTGTTCCTGAAGTCCCGTCAGTTCCAGAAGTTCCAGAAGTTCCACTCGTCCCACTTGTACCTGAAGTTCCGCTTGTTCCTGAAGTTCCACTCGTACCTGAGGTTCCATCTGTTCCGCTTGTGCCGTCAGTACCACTTGTACCTGAGGTTCCATCTGTTCCGCTTGTTCCACTCGTACCTGAAGTACCACTCGTCCCACTTGTTCCTGAAGTTCCACTCGTACCTGAAGTCCCGTCTTCGCCACTAGTCCCACTCGTACCTGAAGTTCCATCCGTTCCGCTTGTCCCGTCAGTACCTGAAGTTCCAGATGTTCCAGATGTTCCGGAAGTACCGGAGGTTCCTGAAGTTCCACTCGTTCCAGAAGTCCCATTTTCACCACTAGTACCACTCGTACCTGAAGTTCCATCTTCACCACTAGTACCACTCGTTCCAGAAGTTCCGTCTTCACCACTAGTACCAGAGGTTCCTGAAGTTCCACTAGTTCCTGAAGTACCTGAAGTTCCGCTAGTACCATCAGTACCTGAAGTTCCATCTGTTCCAGAAGTTCCACTTGTCCCGTCTTCACCACTGGTTCCACTTGTCCCGTCTTCACCACTGGTTCCACTTGTACCTGAAGTTCCACTTGTTCCATCCGTACCTGAAGTTCCGTCTGTTCCTGAAGTTCCGTCTGTTCCTGAAGTTCCGTCTGTTCCTGAAGTTCCACTTGTTCCAGAAGTACCAGAAGTACCACTCGTTCCAGAAGTACCAGAAGTACCATCGGTTCCACTTGTCCCAGGATCACCTATACCCACGTTTTTAACAATATTCGTGGATATATTTACTATTTTCATTATTAGAGTTTGATCAGCTTTAAATTTAACTTCAACCTCATCATCTGTATTAAGATCTAAAAGGTCTGTAATAGTAAAAGACCCTGTAGTATTATTTGAGCCAAATGCTCTTGTTGTTATTGTTTCATTAACTTCAACACCATTTACAAATATTGTTGCTGTAATCTCTGAGTTATTTGTATCTGATTCAATTGCAAAAGAACTAACAAATTGATAAACACCAGCTTCGATAATTTTAAATTTATCACCTACAGTACCTGCTCCTGAAACATTAGTTACTTGACTAGTTTCACCAAATCCACCGGTATTCCACCCTATATATGAGGTTGTTAAGCTTAATGTTGATGCTGGATTAAATGAATCGTGAATTTCTGAATAGGCAACAGAACCTGATACAAAACCAGGTGCTCCATCTATTCCTGAAGTTCCACTAGTACCTGAAGTTCCACCTATTCCTGAAGTTCCACTAGTACCTGAAGTTCCACTAGTACCTGAAGTTCCACTAGTACCTGAAGTACCTGAAGTTCCACTTGTTCCACTTGTTCCACTTGTTCCTGAAGTTCCGTCAGTACCTGAAGTACCATCCGTTCCACTTGTACCAGAATCTCCACTTGTTCCTGAAGTTCCTCCAGTTCCATCTGTTCCACTTGTTCCACTTGAACCATCTGTTCCATCAGTTCCCGAAGTACCTGAAGTTCCACCAGTTCCGTCAGTACCTGAAGTACCATCTCCACCAGTTGCACCATCTAGGTTAACTATCCAGTTTGAATATGTACCAGATCCAACAGTTCTTGTTGGTGTTGCAAATGTTAAAACACCAGATATTATATCATAAGTTTGTAATTCACATTCTTGAAAATTAGCTACATCAAATACTATAATTATAGATTGTGCGGCTGTGTATGCTAATCCAGGCTCTACTGTAATAGTACCGGCATTTCCTAATGTAAATGATGTAGTTGAAAAAGTTTTATATCTATCGCTTATTCCATCTGTACCACTTGTACCATCCGTTCCACTTGTACCATCGGTGCCCGAGGTTCCGCTTGTCCCGCTTGTTCCACTTGTACCTGTGGTTCCACTTGTTCCTGAAGAACCAGAGTCTCCACTTGTACCTGAAGTTCCTGAAGTTCCATCTGTACCTGAAGTTCCACTAGTTCCTGAAGTTCCACTTGTTCCACTAGTACCACTTGTTCCAGAAGTTCCGTCTGTACCGCTTGTCCCATCAGTGCCCGAAGTTCCATCTGTACCGCTTGTCCCATCAGTGCCTGAAGTTCCATCTGTACCAGAAGTTCCACTAGTTCCACTAGTTCCACTTGTACCAGAGGTTCCACTAGTTCCACTTGTTCCAGAAGTTCCTGAAGTTCCAGAAGTTCCGTCAGTACCTGAAGTACCATCCGTTCCACTTGTACCATCTGTACCACTTGTACCATCAGTACCTGAAGTACCGCTTGTCCCGGAAGTTCCTGAAGTCCCGCTAGTACCAGAGGTTCCTGAAGTACCATCCGTTCCACTAGTACCTGAAGTCCCATCTTCACCACTAGTACCGTCAGTACCTGAAGTTCCATCTGTACCAGAAGTTCCGCTAGTACCACTTGTCCCGCTTGTCCCGCTGGTCCCTGAAGTTCCAGAAGTTCCAGAAGTTCCATCAGTACCTGAAGTTCCATCAGTACCTGAAGTTCCATCCGTTCCACTTGTACCATCTGTACCAGAAGTTCCATCTGTACCAGAAGTTCCGCTAGTACCACTTGTACCGCTGGTCCCTGAAGTTCCAGAAGTTCCTGAAGTTCCGCTAGTACCAGAGGTTCCATCTGTTCCACTGGTCCCAGAGGTTCCAGAAGTTCCGCTTGTTCCTGAAGTCCCGCTTGTTCCACTGGTTCCTGAAGTACCTGAAGTTCCGCTTGTTCCACTAGTTCCATCTGTTCCGCTAGTTCCAGAAGTACCATCTGTACCACTTGTTCCAGAAGTACCACTTGTTCCACTTGTTCCTGAGGTTCCGCTAGTTCCAGAAGTACCATCTGTACCAGAAGTACCATCTGTACCAGAAGTACCATCTATACCACTTGTACCTGAGGTTCCATCTGTACCTGAAGTCCCGCTTATTCCAGAAGTCCCGCTTGTACCACTTGTTCCAGAAGTCCCGCTTGTTCCAGATGTACCACTTGTTCCATCTTCACCGCTTGTACCGCTTGTACCAGAAGTTCCATCTGTACCACTGGTTCCACTTGTTCCACTGTTTCCTGAAGTTCCACTAGTTCCTGAAGTACCTGAAGTTCCAGAAGTACCATCAGTACCTGAAGTACCATCTGTTCCAGAAGTTCCATCTGTTCCAGAAGTTCCACTAGTACCACTTGTACCATCTATTCCACTTGTACCACTTGTACCACTTGTTCCTGAAGTTCCTGAAGTACCTGAAGTTCCAGAAGTACCATCTGTACCGCTTGTCCCATCAGTTCCACTTGTCCCATCAGTTCCACTTGTACCTGAGCTTCCTGAAAAACCAGAAGTCCCGCTAGTTCCACTTGAACCATCCATACCATCTGTCCCACTAGTTCCATCTGTCCCACTAGTTCCATTAGTTCCGTCTGTTCCTGAAGTTCCGCTTGTTCCTGAAGCCCCGTCTGTACCACTTGTACCTGAGCTTCCTGAAAGACCAGAAGTACCACTAGTCCCAGAAGTACCGCTTGTCCCAGAAGTACCGCTTGTCCCGTCAGTACCTGAAGTTCCATCAGTTCCTGAAGTTCCGTCTGTCCCAGAAGTTCCGCTTGTACCATCTTGTCCTAATAATCCGTCTAGACCACTCGTTCCACTAGTTCCACTTGTCCCATCAGTACCACTTGTCCCATCAGTTCCACTTGTCCCTGTAAATCCTGAGGTTCCACTTGTTCCTGATGTAGTGGATCCACCGTCAATACTACCTGGAATCCAAACAAAAGTATCAACAGGATAACCTGCTGTAATAATATCAGTATCTGCTGAAACTACTTTATGAAAAATTAAAGGCCTATCATGGTCAATATCTACTACTGTACCATCTGGACCGGAGCCCCAGATTTTATAACCATTCTTAGTCTCCTCAATGTAAGCTAAGTTATAATCCATTTCTGGATGGGTTAATGGTCTATCCGGTGTGAATGTATTTGGTTGTAGTGGAAATCTCTGCCCATTATCACCCAAATGTAATCCATGTCCAAATATTGCGCTCGTATAATATGACAGTCTTTTGTTGGCCATTTTGTTTTAATTTATTTATATTGACTTATTTGACTTTCGTTTTTGGGAAGTCTAGTCTTTTTGTTGCTCTATAATATGTATTTATCAAAGTTTTATAAGCTATATTCTTAATAATTTCAATATAATCACAAGGATCTGTATAATCGCCAGGCACTTGGATATATGGAAAACAAACGTAATTTAAGAATAAATCTTTTAATAATCCATCTACTTTAAATAATTCATGTACTTTTTTAACACTAATTGCATTTAGCTGTTCTGTTTTCTGTGATTCAAAACTAGCTCTCATATTATTAACAAATATTGCGTGTTTTTTATCATCAATATAAACAGTAAACGCAAGTATATTATAAATACCTTCATTTTCAGTAGCACAATCACAATCCGGATCCCATACTTGAAACGGATATTTTTCTTCAATAAAAACTTTAAGATCTGCTAATGTTCTAAATCTAGGAATGGTTTTTGTCCCGTACTGAGAAGTTTTATTCATTAGAATATTAGATACTGGCCCATCATTGTCTTGAACTATCTTAAGCGTATCGTATATCTTTATTAATGAAATTCTATCAAATACCATATTATTTTCCTATCATATTAGTTAACATAAATGCAATAACTCCAACTGCGGTTGTAAAAAGTGTCCAAAAAATCTTAACAAAACCGGATTTCCATTTTATAAGATCATTATGCTCTTCTTGTAACTTTTCCATGTTTCTTTGTTTCTTTTCCCACTCTTGTCTAAAATCAGTATTTTTTCTAATTTCAACAATAGCACCATCATATGGATTTAAAAGATTTTTCTTAAGATCAGAAAGATCTTCCCTCATATCCTTTTGGTTTTGTATTAATTGATTTATAGAATTTTCTAGACCAATATAGCTAGGATCTTCCATCTTTGTCTTTAAAGATGCAAATGCTGCTAATAATTCTTCTACTATTTCTTGATTTGATTTATTCTCTTCCATGTGTTATGCTGGTCTATTTTTACCTTGCTTCGCAGCAATTGCTTCTTTAATCCATAATTTACCCAATGGATTCTGGATTGGAGCAGTCATTTTTCTTGCTATTTCAGCCTCTACTTGATCTAATATATCATCACCAAATACTGAATTATCAACAATTAACATCTTATCCGATCCAAATAACTTTTGAAATTTACCTAAGTTATCTTGTACAGCTTTCCACATTTTTTCAACAATTGCATCCGGAAGTACTCTTTCTCTACTTCTATTTCGCTCTAACGCAATTTCTAATGATGTATTAACAAAAACCATATAGGTATCATAACCTAAATCTGTATATAGTTGCCTATGACCTCTAATCTTATCATAATTTTTACCAGTACCATCAATTACTTGGCCCAATCGGCCACCGATGTAATTATTTTGTAATCTTCTAGTAAGATTCTTAGCTTTATCTCTTAAAGTCATTACCTTTGCCCATGTTTCAGGGTCATCGGCATATTCTCCAATCTTACCAGCATCATAACCTGCTTTTTTAAGTTCTTTTTCAAAAGCATTGTCATTATTAACTAATTTAAGCCCAGTTGCATATGATACTGATGTAGATGCCTTAGGTAAAAATCCAAATATTTCACCTGCAACATATGACTTCCCAGAACCTGGTCCACCTGCCATAAAAAAAGCTTTAAGAATTCCTGGATCATAAACACCTTCATTAATAAATTCACTAAAAGGTTTTGTATATTTCATAAAGATATATGTTTTTCTTTACTTTATATATCAAGCATAAAAAAAGAGGTTGCTTTACAACAACCTCTTTAATAAAATTATTTAATAATTTATTATTTAATACCTAGATCATTATGTAAAACTTTCATGAAAGGCATAAAGTTATGTTGACCATAATCATCTCTTAATATTTGACCTACTGCTAATGCAAAATCTGCGTAAGACATTGAATCATCTATTTTCATTATCGACTTGCTAATAGCATCTGCTAATGCTTCTGATTTTTTAGACTCATTAACTACTGATTCAGATATAGATTTAAAATCAAACTTTTTTAAATACATCTCTATTTCTTTTAAGTTACCAGATTCATATTTTTCTGCGCCGCCTCCTTTTAAGAATGCTATAATGTTTTTGTAACCTCTTATTTGTCCAAGAACTTTAGCGTGTGTAGTATTAGCCATTCTTCTGTCTACTTCAATATTTAGTTCGTCATCTCTGAAGTTACCGTCTATTGTTGTAAACGATGGCTCAGCTTGAAATTGCATTTTACCTAGTTCTTTAGACTTAAATGCGTAAACAGCTCCTTCATATTCAACTTCTTTAAACCCTGCATATTTTGAAAGTTTTTTAGCAGACATATCATTAGCTTCAGTAACTATTGATTCATTTGCTGAGCCATCTGCTGGAAACTTAGATAAATGAGAAACTACATCTCTTGTTTTATTTTGAAATTCTGCTAAAACACTAGCTCCTTCATATTCTTTAAACGAAGCTCCCTCTGCAAACTTACTATAAGTTTCTTCAGAATATAAAAATACTTTAGCAGTTCCTTTTGTTCTTGATATTACACCAATAACTGCCGCAGTATTATACTCGTTAGTTCTAGACCCATACATATACATAATAGAAGCTCCAAAATTCTTAGATCTTCCATTCATTTCTTTATCATATTGGCTACGTTCAATTCTAACTGGAGTATCTAAAACCTTAATAGTTTCATTATTATCTCCAAACATATTAATATTTGCCTTTAATGCCTTGTTTAAATTCTTTTCTATTTTAGAACTAGATGCTAATGCCTCAGTAACTACTGATTCATCAACGTCAACTGTTGCAAGTTTAGTAATATCTTTATATTGATACAAGAAACCAATAGTTGGATATTTAGCACCATCTGTTACTTTGTAACCTACTGCATTTTTATTAGTTTTAGGTGGATTAGGTATGTTTACTCTTTCCATATCCTTTCCTTTAAATATAAATGAACCTATAAAACTCTTTTTAGGTGCATAATCAGTTTCAATTACTTCCCATTCACCAAAATTAGTTTTAATTTTATCACCTACTTTAAATTTATCAGTGATATACTTTTCAGCTTCGTTAACTACTGATTCGTTTTGAGCATCAGCCCATGCAATTTGCCAATCATCAATATCGAATTTATAAAATGCTACTAGGTCTGCAATTTTATCGTTTGCAGCTGGATCATCTTCTCCTCTTTCTACTTCAGTAACATCATAATAGTTATTATTAATAAATGTTGCAAGTTCTTGTTCAGAAGGTCTACGGCCTATTTTAGCAATTACTTTTTTAACAGTGTTATATTTACCAACGTCCTCGCGCTTTTCGTTGATAAATTCTTCATATAGTGATACTTTTCTCATAATCTTATTTCTTATTTACCTATTAAAATTCAAATGGAATGTAGTCATCATCTTTGTCCATACCGTACCAAACGCCTTTGTCTTGCCAATAGATCCATCCATATTTATCGTCAATAACTACCTCAAACTTTCCTTTAGGTATAGTTACACTTTTCTTAGGAGCTCTAGCAATATACTTTAAAACTGGAACGCCATCATCCCATGTTTTCTTAGTAGCTCTAGCGTCAACTACAGTACCATCGCCAAATGCCATGTGGAATTCTGCACCTTCAATTTCAGCAGCTAATAGCATAGTAGGTGTTTTATCTGATTCATTAACTGGTGATTCATTTATAACCAATTCATATTCTCTAACCTTTTCCGTTAAGAATCTAAGTTTAGTTTTATCACCTTTATATTTCTTAGTTAATGAAGATACGTAATTTCTGAATAAAGTAAAGTTTTGTAGTATATCACCACGGGTTGGTGTAATTTCAGCATCGCTTCCATTTTCACCCTTAACTGCAGCCATGGCATCTTCAAATTTTGTATCTAATACTTTAAGATAATCTGTAAATGTCATATCTTTAGCTTCAGTAACTACTGATTCATTAGCTTTTTTCATATCAATCCAAACTCTAATAATATCTGCATAATCTTTAGCAGTTAATTTAGTTTGATTTCCATTAGTTGTTCTATCATTAAGATCAAACATTTTTTGAGCGAATTTGTCAATATTACCTGATTTAAAGTATATTGTAGCTTTTTGTCTACCATTATCTAATAATTCAAGTGTCTCTTCTCTTTCATCATGTGGATCTAATCTCCAACCAGCTGAATGATTTACTCTAATGTCAAAACCACTTGAGTTACTATCAACATAAACAGTCCAATGACCAGAAGATTGATATGTTTTTCCTTTAGCGTATTTAATCTTTTCTTCAGTAACTATAGATTCACTAAATAATCTCTTACCTGTTCTATCTTCTACGTGAACAACTGCGTTAGGATATTCTTTCTTTAATTGATTAAATGCAGCTGGAACTATTTGAGGAGTTCCAACTAATTCTTGTTTAATTACTTTACCATTTTCAATCACAACAAGAGATACAGGATAGCTTCCTTTCTTTGCCGCGTTATGAATCTTAGATAATTTAGCTTCAAATAAACTAAGTGGTTTAATAAATTTTAGAGAAGGATTAGATACTGATTCCATAGCTGCTTCAATATCCCATTGAATTCTTTGTAATGGATCTTCACCTCTATTAGTTCTTTTAATATAATCAATAAGCCCTGGCTCAAATTTAGCATTTTGTGCCATTTCAAAACCATAACTGGAATCTTGTCCACCGCCATCATTATCATATGCAAGTTCTTTTACCCACTTGTCATATTTTCTTTGATTCCATTTTACTTTTTTTACAGCTTTAGTATGTTTACCATCACCTAGCGTAGAAGTTGCAGCCATATAGCTACCAGGCTTAAATACTCCAAGATCTTCACCAGTCTCATCATATTTAATTTCTTTTCTAAATCTTCTTAAAGAATATTCACCACCTTCAATTTGTTTTCTTCTTGTAACTTCCCCTTGTCTCTTGCCTAATTCTATTTTCATTTCTTCAGCAGCTTTAGGATCTATTTCAAAATGAAGAGCTTTTATTAAGTCATTAATATTTTCAAATGCTTCACTAAGATACCTTGAAGTATACTCTTGTCTAGTGAGTCCTAATGTGGCAGCATTCATCGATAGAAAATCACTAAATGATTGTACTAGTTTCATATTTATTATATCTTTATTTTATAATCTTTTATTATATATCCAGTTTATTTAATTCTAATTGGACTTTAGCCCAATAATGTTCAGTTCTCTTATTCTTATATCCTCTCGGCCCACCATTCCAGTTTCTAGCTATTGTTTCAAAGCCTCCTTCTGGGTGGTGGTAGTTTTTCCAAATCAAAAACATTTCTATAGATTTTTGTCTACTAAATCTATCTTCAAGCTTATATCTTTTTTTGCTTTTTTGCTTCTTAAGAATTCTATTAACTTCTCTAACCATAATAGGTCTAAGTTGTAAAACTCCGACTGAAGGTTCACCTAAATGTCTATCACCAACCGCGGAATCATTACCTCTAGACTCAACTTGAATAAGCGCTTCTATGAGCTTTGGAACTTCATTGTTTATAGATATTGGTTCTGGAGCTAAAACCTCAACAGGTTTAACCTGTGGTCTTTCTGAAATAATATTAGGTTCATTAGCTTCTAAATTAGGGCCAGAAGAAATAAATGGTCCCATTAACAATAACGCTAAGATGTTTCTATTGATTTCCATAATTATTAAATTTTAATTACAGTACTAATATAATAAAAAAGATTGACATAAAAAAACTTTTTGGCAATTATTTTGCGTATTTACAAAAAAAGAGGGCCAAAGCCCTCTTTTCAATCTAAAATTATTAATATTAAAATATGAATCTGAATGCATCAACCATATCTTTATCTTCCTTGCTATCTTTTTTAATATCGAATTCACCTCTTATCTTGTCATAAATTAAATCCCATTCATCAGAATCTGCTAACATGTCAAGTTCTTCTTTGTTCTTTTTTATGTATTTCTTTAAATCTCTTCTAAGATCTTCATTGAGAAACTCTTCAAATAGCTTAATACGCTTCATAATTAAATTTTAATTTTCTCTTTTAAAGATTCCCAAGTTAATTTTTTTTCAGCAACTAATTCTTTTACATTTAAAGATTTTAAAGATTTAACATATTCACCAGGCTCTTCTGGATTATCATCATTAGCATATGCTAAAAGATTAAGATCTATTAATCTTCTATATAATTCTCCTTTAACTATTTCAAAGTCAATAGAATCACTTGAGTTTTCCCAAGTATCTGCAACATATTCAGGGGCAATCCAACCATAACCTCTTTTGATATCCTTTACCATTTGGTTAAAATCATATTCAAATCTTTTAACAGCTCCTTCATTAACTTTAGTGGTTACTTTATAAGTTTTACCATTAAATTCAAATTCTTCTTTATCTTCTTCAATTGCCTTAGCTCTTGCTCCTAAAAATGCATTACCTTCAGTAACTACTGATTCATTTGCTTTAAACGTTTTAACCACGCTAGCTAATTTATCTCCAACCTGTGCAACAACTCCGTCTCCGAATGTATCATGTCTAAATGCTGAAACAACTTCTCCAGAATCAGTAATCCAATATCTTGAAGGTGCTCCTTCTTTGTTTGTTGCTTTATGTATGTAAAATCCTGCGATCTTACCATCCTTATCTAAAGTTTTAAAGTTTATAACTTCTGCTTTAGTCTTATTGACCTTTGCTAATGCATCGGCAACTGATTGTGCAGCTGATTTAAGTTCACTTTCTGAAAATGATTTAGCTTCAGTAACTACTGATTCATTATATAAATGAACATAGTTGCTTCCTTTTTGAGAATAAACTGATTTGATTTCAAATTCTTTTTGTGCTTTAGTATAATATGCTTTAAAGAATAAGTTACCGTCTAATTCTCCAAAGAAATGATCTGATTTACCGGTAAAGAATTCAGCGTTTGGATAAATTTCAAGAACCTCTTCTTGTGTAGTTGCTTTTAAAACAGCCTCGTCAAACTCTTTAACAAATTTAGCTTCAGTAACTACTGATTCGTCCAAACTATCAAAGAATCCACTATACTCATCTTGCATAACTTCACCATACATTTTGTCCCATAGTTTAGCTAATTCATCTTTAGTAACTTTACCTTTATATTTTCTTATGATTTCGTCATAGACACCAGCATATTCATCTTTAAAATCTTCTCCATACATAGAATTCCATGTATTTTCGATATCTTTAACTTTAATCTTTTCAGTAACAAATGATTCAAATGCAGTACCTTTAACCTCTTCTGGTTTATCGAACCTTTTAATACTCTTTTTACATTTTTTCAATAGAGATATAACCTCATCTAATGTTTCGCCTTTACCTGAATCATTTCCAGCTTTAAGCCAATCATAATAATCTGATAATTTTTGAGCAGCATCATATAATTCGTTTCCTACCACATCACTAGACATTCTAGAAAATGCTTCAAATGCACCGGATAATTCAACATTTCTATCTTTACCCATTACAGCAATTTCTAATTCACCATCTAATTCTTTCTTACGGATATTTAAAGCTTTTAATTTATCTAAAAGTTGAGTTTTAGTTTCACCTTCTGCAGTTTTCCATGTTTTAACAGTACTTGCCATATCAGCAGTAACCTCAGCCCATTCTTTTTGAATTTTATTAATTGATTTACCTTCAGCTATAATTAATCCAGCATATAATTGTTGGTCAAAAATAAGTTCATTAATTAAATCTGCATGCTCATCAGTTAATACATCGAGTTCATCATCGGTTAATTCTCTACCCCTATAATCTTCTGCATAAGAAAAGAAAGCATCTACAAAATCAGGATAGTCTCTAGTATCAATACCGTCAATCTCTATAGTATTAATATCAACCTTAATCTTTTTACCTCCTACTTTAATTTCAACTAAATTAGCCTTAGCCTCAATTATTTGATCCATATTATTTAACTTAGCCACATCCAATGCTGACATCCCATCTATTTTATTTGAGAATAGATTTAATGCTTCATTTAATTTAATATTACCAGCAAGTCCTTCTACTAAAGAATTTACCTTATTAATATTTTTACTTTCTACAGCTAGTAAAGCTTCTTTGATCATTTCTACTGAGTATTCGGCAGAATGATCTTCGCGTTTATTGAAATTTATAAAAGACATATTTTATTTCTTATTTTTTGGCTTGTTTTTGCTACCTGCTGGCCTACCTCTTTTCTTTGCAGGCTTCTTTACAGCATCAACAACATCTTTAGCTTCTTTAGCTACTTTTTTTGTAGCTTTCTTTACATCAGCTACTTCTTTTTTTACAGCCTTTGTTCTACGTTTTACCTCTTCTTTTACCTCTTCTACTTTATCTTCTACTACATCTGGAATGAAATCTCCATCAGTATCTTTTACTTTGCCAGTAATAATATTATAGAAATAGAAAGCTGCACCTACTGCAGCAATGGCTAAAATGATTAATAATGTGTTCATAATTCTACTATTTTTGATTGTTATATTAGTTTATTTATCTTTGTTTTTTTATTTAAATGAAAAGAGCACCCAGAAGGTGCTCTTTAATCTGTTTTAAGCTGGGCCTCCAACTCCGAAATTAACCCAAAACGCATACTCATCCGGTACTTCCTGCAACTCATTTAAATCAAAATCATTATTGAATCCTAAGAATTCTTCAATAACGCTTTCTGTCACTAGTTCTACTCCTTTTGCTTTTGCTTCAATTGAATCATTTTCAGAAGTGGTAAAGGCTCCTGAAATGATTTCGGCCATGTTTAATAAGATATTTTTAGATTGTGAAGTTTCCTTCAGTTTATATATCGTCCAACCTTAGCTTTGTTTATTAATTTTTTAGTTTTTTTAAAAATTTAATTTTCTAATAACATTGCCTCACAAAAAAAGCTGCTCGAAGGCAGCTTTTAAAATTTGTTTTAGTTAGTATCTGTTTAAATTGGTTCTTTAAATTTAATACCGTTTTGGCTGATAGTGTCATATAAGAATTCAGAGTTTCTGTCCTTGCTAACTATTTTACCTAGGATATTATTTTGACTTCCCCTAAATACCATCCAGTAATCAGCTTGACCTTCTGCAATAATGTCTGCTACTGCTTGATTAAGATCTGCCTCAAATTTAGAAGGAGTCCTTAAGTACTCAAGTTTAAGTAAATAATTAATAAGTGTTTCTACTGTAGCTTGGCCTGATGAGTCTTTAATTGTTATTTCCATTTTACCGGAAGTTGGTATGTCAGAAGTACTGATTGGTTCTATAACAATAGACCTCTGTCCACTTTTACCCTGTAATACCATTTGATTGAATTCTCCAGAAGTTTCATAATTAGTTACTATTCTATTTGCAACTTCATAGAACTGTGTGAATTTTTTAGCATCAGTTTTATTAAATTCACCAGTTACAATTTTTACTTCTTTTTGAACTCTGTTTAATATATGATCTTTTAACTCTAATAGTTGTGATAGTTCAGTTGATTCTGGTAATAGATCCCATGTATCTTTACCTGTTTGTATTTTTTCAATAATGTTTACTGTTTTTAGAATCTCCTTCCAAAAATTAAATTTAGAAACTGATCCCTCAACACCAATTCTAATAGCACCATTGTTTACAACACCTTCTCCCTTCTTTGTAAATCCTGTACCAGAATAGTCTTTTACTTCATATTTTGTTGCACCCACTGCAACATCAAACGATTCTCCACCACCTTGTATTTCAGCATCTTTAAATTTCCAAGCACAATATATCTCACCTTTACCAATACCTTTAGCATCAACGTGAAATAAATCTGTATCAAATCCTTTAGATATACTGAAGTTTTTAGTAGGGGCAGCAGTTTTACCCAATTGATCCACGAAGTATTTTTTATCATCATAAGATAGAGGTAATAGAAATTGATATGCTGCAGCAGCAGGTTCTCCACTAGGTAATTTATCAAAGAATGTATTTAGCTTCTTAAGTTCCGCGGCATCAAATAAAGCCTTACCGTTTTTGTTTTTAAGACTTTTAAATTGTTTAATAACGTCGTCTCTAGAAACAGCTGCTTCATTTAAAGTTTCTTTTTTAGATGCTTTATCAAATGCTGCTGCGAATCTCGCTCTGAAATCTCCTTGTGTTGCCATGTTTATTTTATTGCTTTAATTGTTGATATATTTATCCCATCGTATTCTGATTCTAGGGATTTGACTAATCTTAAGTTTGCATCGTCATCATCATAGAATTGAAGGTCATTATAGCCCATTTCTATTAAAGCTTTAAATGCTTCTTTTTTACGGTCTGAAATACTACCCTTAAATTTATGTACTGGATCATTGACTGCAAATATTAAATCATTGTCAATTCTAAATCCAACATGTTCTCTTAGCCATTTGTAAATCATCTTACGATCATCTCTAGCTGTTACAATTCCAACTGCTAGTTTTGATCTGTAAGCCTCTTTAAAGATTTTAAGGTAATAATCAATTAACTTGCCCGCTTTCATGATTTCTAAAGATTTAAACTCATCAAAGTTTAATTCTTCATGTTCACCCTTTTCATAAGTATTAAATTCCTCTGGTGTTAATGAGTAACAT
>Ga0209652_1000774_pt1 | contig 26871 bp, 53 predicted proteins | sample SaaInl74LU_5_DNA_FD_184641 | JGI IMG/M metagenome (GOLD analysis project Ga0209652, IMG submission 184641) | Marine microbial communities from expanding oxygen minimum zones in the Saanich Inlet - ESP_74LU_5_DNA (SPAdes) (version 2) | ecosystem: Environmental > Aquatic > Marine > Intertidal zone... | reverse complement strand
AATCCCATGACCGGATTAGAACATACTTTGATAGCAGTAGGTATCATGGCAGTAACGTATTATACGGGTTATCATTTCGGTAAAATGAAAGGAATCAGCGCTACCCTGGATTATATGGAATCAATCGGGGCTATAGAATTGGAATATGAGGACGATAATGATGAGCTCAACTAAATCTATTTTAGTAGCAAAACCTAAAGTAAAACGTAAGCCTATCAAAAAAGGAATTACTGGTTTAAAGGCTGGGTTCTATACATGTCCAGACCTACAGACCTTCGAAAGAAGGTTGACAACTGAAACAAACGAAAAAATTGTATCAAATACTGGCTATCAAATTATAACGAATAAAGCACGTTATACATTGGCCTTTGGTGAAGTAACTAGGAGTGAATTAAAATGAGTAATAATTGGGTACAAGATATTAATGACATGCATACTAAGTATGGTGTACATGAGTGGATCAAAAACAATCCAGAGCAACTGGCAGCATTCTTGAAGTTCCGCATGAATTTCATTATTGAGGAGTTGACCGAGACTCAACTCGCAGTAAACGGCAATGACCCAGAAGAAATCGTCGACGGATTGATTGACCTGTGCGTAGTGGCATTAGGTACACTAGATGCATTTGGAGTAGATGCTGCACAAGCCTGGGATGCTGTACTTGAAGCCAATATGGCTAAAGAAGTCGGTATTAAAGAAGGTCGCCCAAATGCTCTCGGATTGCCAGATTTAATGAAACCGGCTGGATGGAAAGCCCCAAATCATTATGGTAACCACGGCGTTTTGAATAAACTAGTAGGCTCACCCGGCTAAAATAAACGAAAATAAATGTGTACAACTTTGTTTCAACGCTGTATAATGGTCTTAATATACTAAAATACACTGTTGAAATAAGGAATATATTATGCAAATTCGTCTTATTGAAAATATCAAAGAAGTTACGTCGTTTAAAGCGGGTTGGGAACTAGTTGAGTATGAAGCAGGTACCGATCCTTTAGACGGGAGCATTCTGTTGGGTTTTGATGAGATAGGACAATTTTGTCAGAAACCTCAGTATGCGTGGTTGCGGTGGGGCGGTTATAAGTGAGAGAGAGATATATTATGCCGGCATTAGACGCACGAACGGAAACTGCATTAAAATGGTTGGGGACAATATTGTTCTTCGTGGCAGGTCTGCTACTTAGCAGTAATATCGAAGCCAGTAGGTGGGGTTATATTTTATTCTTCATTGGGCACATAATATTCATATATGTATTCTGGAAAGATAAACCGATGGTAACTCAGAATATTATGTTTACCGTGATCGATGTTTGGGGAATTTACCGATGGTGGCTAATTTAACATGAATGTAAAAGATTTACTTGTTAGTGCGTGGTCCGGCAATATAAAAGTGACATTTACTCACTACGCGACCGGGGAAGAACTGGTCAAAGAATTTACTCTATCGGGTCTTCACCCGTTCGGTCTTAGTAAACAAGACTCCGGCAGCAGATATGTTGCATTATACAATATTACTGATACTAAATGGGATGCATTAGATGTTACTACCATCATTAATTGGACAGCAATTTAGCACTACGGTTTCGCGGGCTTTTACAGAGCGAAGAGACCGGCGTATCCAACTGTTTAATGCTAATGGCAGAAGCGACGAACTACGCGCCATACATGCTGACTGTGAGTTTTTTGAAGATTATCTTATTAACCAGCCAGGATCTGAATGGGATCCTCCAATGCAAAACTGCATGGCGTATGATGCTATTCACCGTGAAATAGGTAGAGTAGAATTTAAATGCAGCTCGGGTACACGGATCACACTGGTAGACGGTAGAGAGGTTTTGGTTGCTGAATATCCCAACGACGTGTACGATAAAATTATGGCAGTGTCGTGTCAGTGGATATAGAAATCAATTTTTGCTCAGATAGTGAAACATTCGTGGTAAAGAGCATAACGGTGCCACAAGTTGGTAGTGTGATCAACATTCGTAAAGTGGACTATCGGGTAACAGAAGTTTATTGGAGTTTGGACTATGCGGATCATGATTTACGTGATCGCAAACTGAGAGCGACAGTTGACATAAAGGAAATTGAACATGAGTAAACAAATCATTGTTGAACAGTATTGTGATGGTTGGTGAGTTGCGATGATGGTGAAGAAAGTTTTCACAGTCGACTTAAAGAAGAACTTGAACAGTTGGCGAAACTGGAGGGTGAGTGATGAAAGAAATCACAGATGAAGAATACGAACTGTTTCAGAAACTAAAGAAAATATGGTTTCACTCTCAAGCTGAAAAGACAGGAACATTCTTTATATGTGGCGAAGGTGGTGAACATGATAGAATGGGTTTACCTGAAATGATAATGGTCTGCCCTGCTTACGGGCTAGATGGTATGGCCATATATACTAAGACAAAAGACTATAGCGCACCGGAGTGGTGAACGAAGCGTAACCTATATAATATACCCTTATTAACCAAAGGAGAGAACCAATGGAAATATCAGATAAAAGAGAAGAATGGAGAGTGAGTGATGAGTAACGATGAGTACACCAAAGCGGTGGTCAAATTCGACGGTGGTAATGGTGCGTTCACTCGCCAGATGGGTATGCTTGTTGATAAGAGCAATCTCGGCTTTGGTATGCGCTCATGGAGATATGCTATGGTTGTAAATGATGGCGTAATTGAATCATTCTTCGAAGAACCAGGTCGTCAAGACAATCATGACGAAGATCCATATGGCGAAACATCGGCATCCAACCTACTTCAGAACCTGAAATAATTGGACTACTATTATGATGATTCATATCCCTGATGATCAACTTAACGAAGCAATGCTTTTTCGGCTTAAGGAAATGATTTCGGATCTAGAAATCACCCTAGAAAACCGCACTTTGCACTGGGGTCCGGCGTTTATTCACGCTGATATGGCACGTGACGTCGTTGAACTTACCCACCTCATTTCTAGTATGAATACGGTGGTATCTTATATGGTCGGAGAAGTCTAGCTAAAATAAGCTAAAATAAACGAAAATAGTTGTGTACAAAAGCTGCTGGGTAACATATAATGTTTACATAATGATGATTACCCACTGGAGAGATGACATGACTGAACTAAACTATGCAAACCGTATCGGCTACTCTGATGTTGAACCATATGAGATCGTCCGTGTTATAAGTGACTTGACTGTCGAAGTTCGTGCAATGCGAGCTGAACGTGATGAGTCTGTCAAACTGAACCATGTTCCTGGTGGATTCTTCGCCCATTGTTCAAACCAAAATGATCAAAAGTGGTTCATTACCTCTGACGAGTCTGCTCCGGTTCAACGTATTCGTTACAGCAAGGCAAAAGGACAGTGGCAGAATGCCTACGGCAGCCGCTTCCAGCTTGCTGAAGCTCCCCGCAAATTCTATGACTACAACTTTTAGGAGATAGACATGAGCGAGAAGACTTATACAGTTCAAGAGATTCGAGATATGATTGGTGTCCATCTAGATGAGATGGCGCCACTCAAATATCTGGATGCAGTTAGCGGTGTCATAGCTGTTCAAGATTTCCTTGGTGAAGTACAGTATGCCGATCGGCATAATGGCGATATTTTTGGGGTTGAGTGTAATGAATAAATGGGATATGAGATTTCTCGGTTTAGCGGCCGAGATTTCTACTTGGTCGAAAGACCCTTCAAAGAAAATCGGTGCCGTGGCTGTTTCTCCGAAAGGCCAAGTATTGTCTCAGGGGTATAACGGCTTTCCTCGAGGAATCGCTGACACCGATGAGCGATATACTGATAGAAATTTAAAGTATAAGTATGTAGTCCATGCTGAAATGAACGTCATTTATAATGCGGTATATAATGGTACCAGTTTAGATGATGCTACACTATATGTCGTCGGTTTGCCAGTATGCTCTGAATGTGCCAAAGGTATTATACAAACTGGCATAAAGAGAGTAGTGATGTCAAACATTGACGGAGGCATGGACAGATGGAAAGAATCTTGGGAAGCAACACAGGAAATGTTTGCTGAAGCCGGTATCGAATGGGAAATTATTGGTGTCTAAATATACATATTCATTTACGTCATATCAGTTAGACGAGTTAGGCGAAGACGACGATGTTCGTTCTACGAGTCATACTGTATATGGTCCAATGCCTGTTGAAGATTTAATGATGTACTTTCAGCGGTTTCTTAAAACATGCAGTTACGAAGTGCCTGCTGGTAAAAAAATAGGATTCGTTGATATTGAGCAATAGTGTATCAAATAAGAGACATCTGGCTAAGGCGGTAACGTGGAGGATAATTGCTTCAACCACGACCGTCGCAATTGCTATTCTTTTTGGATTGCCGGCAAAAGCAATCACTGCAGTTTTCATTGCAGATATGACTATTAAATTTATGCTATACTATTTCCATGAGCGCCTTTGGTATAAGTATAGCACTTTCGGTATAACTAAAAAATAAAGATGTACAATACCACAATAGTATGGTATAATATCACATTACTACATTATGGAGTTTTCTTATGAAATATGATCAGGGCAAACCAGATCTTTCCTTACTTCCGCCAGAGGCACTAGTCAAGATTGCCAAGGTATTAGGCTTCGGCGCACAAAAATATGGCAGAAATAACTGGCGCAGTGACGGTAAAAACACTGAGTGGTCACGTACATACTCTTCTATTCAGCGCCACTTGAATTCTTTTTGGTCAGGTGAAGATTTAGATCCTGAATCTGGTGAAGAGCATTTGGTCCACGCAGCAACGCAAATACTAATTTTTATTACTCAGATCCATGATGGCAATGCTGATACATGTGATGATCGCTTCAAGCCTGAGGATATTATGTAATGGACTGGAAGAAATATACTGGTATAATCATTACCTTTGCGGTAGGTAGCTTATTAGTGACAATGTCCTATCTAAATCCAGTATATGGAATAAGTTCTTTATTTTTGGCATTTGTTTGGTTATATTCTATATTGCTGTATAATCAGGCAGTGTCGCTAGGCAAGTTTATGACTACCATGTACTGGCTATCGATATGTCTAGGTGTATTTTTTGCTATAACTAAAATTGCAGGTATTTAAACTATGAACGTCCAAGATATTCGTGACTACTTTCAAGGTGAACTATCAGCTGGTAGATTTACCATTGACAAAACTGGTGTACAGACTATTGAGTTAATCGGCGCATCTTTTATTGCAGATGAAGCAGCAATCTTTGGTACGCCATCACTGTCGTATATTGCTGCTGAATTAAAGTGGTATGAATCCGGTTCTACTAACATTAATGATATACATGGACCGGACCGCCAACCGCCTGAGGCATGGAAATATGCCGCTGATCGCCACGGCAATATTAATTCAAACTATGGTCATTTGATTTATAGTGCAAAGTATAATACTCAGTATGAGAACGTTCTTAAAGAGTTAATAGATAATAGAGATAGCCGCCGCGGCACTATGGTTTATACTCGACCTACCATATGGAATGAATATTGTCTGAATGGAATGTCGGACTTTATTTGTACTAATGCGGTAACTTATTATATTCGCGATAACCAGTTACATGCGGTCGTTCAGATGAGAAGCAACGATGCAATATTCGGATATAAGAATGATTACGCTTGGCAGTTAACCGTAATGGAAAATCTCGTGTATGATTATAATGAACAGGCAAATTGCCGTACAAAAATTACGCTAGGCAATATGCATTGGCAAGTGCAGAATTTACATGTCTATGCTAGACATTTTGATTTAGTAAAATAAGGGGAAGTATCTGATGAAAAAAGGTGATGTGGTAGCAGTAGTTAATATGGCAGGTGAATATGTCGGTCGTCTAAAGGATGAAGGCGCTGAGAAACTAATTCTAGATAACCCTAGAATGGTAGTTAATGGAGAACATGGTCTAGGTTTTGCTCATGGAATTTGTGTAACTGGAGAGCATAACCCAAACACGGTGGCGTTCTATACTGCTGGCATTGTTTTTGTTACACCGGTCAATGCAGAAATTGAAAAAGCCTATGTGCAGGCTACAAGCGGAATTATTATCTAATGGCAGAAATAACGATCAGAAATAAGGAACTGTTGAAGACTTTAAACTCATTTGTTGAGGAAATGTTCGCAAACCCAACTTATAACGATCCAAAGTGCTATACGTACCGCAACATAGAAGACATGGAAAAGGGTGAGTATTATTGCTCACCTGAATACCTTGATGAATGTCGATCTAGATTTCCGGAGTTGGTTGGTCCTCCGGATAGGTACTTTGCCATTCCTATTGCAAAATTAGTTAGGGAATATCCGGATGATTGGAAAGATTACATGCAAAAAGTTAAGTATGACTTTGCTGCTGATCTAGGTGCGCATACTTCGGCACTGTTATCATATTATCCGCCTGGCGGTTTTGTTGGATGGCACACGAACTACGATGCGAATGCATACCAAGTTCTGTTCACATGGTCCAAAGACGGTAACGGCTTTTTTAGATACCGCAACAAAGATGGAGTTTTAGTTACAGAACAGGACGTCCCAGGGTGGCAGGCAAGACATTATTATTTTGGTGCAGAGCATGAAGTAGAAGACCACTGTTGGCATTGCGCGTACGCTGGTGGTGAAAGACTTACCCTAGCATATAAGTTTGTCAATAACGGAGGTAAACAGAATACACTACAAGACGAACAGGCAAGATTAGTTCGTGATTTATTAATTGAAGACATTGAAACCGAATAGGAACTATGCAATGAATGACGTTGATCGTAAAAAATTAAAAGGCGCATTACAAGAATTATCTGATAGTATGACTCGTATGGATGCTGAGAAAGATTTGCAAAAAGATATTATCCAGGTTACTTTTGAAAATCATGCAATCGATAAAAAGCATATTCGCAAACTTGCAATGATTTACCATAAGCAAATTATTGATGAAGTCCGGACTAATAATACCGAAGTAGAAGATCTTTACGAAGATATTTTCAGCGTTGGATGATGCACCGATGAAAAAACAAGTTACTCAATTTAGACATACCTATGGTTCATATGAGCGTTCTCCAGAGATTGACGCATATATGGAATACAGTAAAGAAGTGCTTAAAAAAGGAAAATTAGATCCTAACGTTGAATCGGTTATAGATAAATATAAGTCTAGAGCAAACGTTGGATTTGAAAAATACGGCACAGATACTACGCGCACTGATATCGATCTCCTTGGGTGGTTAACTCATTTACAAGAAGAATTAATGGATGCGACTATATACGTGGAACGTATTAAAAACGAATTAAAGGGATAATATAGGTGTTATTAACAGCAGGTTGTAGTTTTGTCTTTGGTGATGAGTTGGAAGGGTATGATACGGTACCTCCGACTCATTGGCCTTTAACATTTACTTACCAGTTGGCAGAAAAATTAGGCATGGACTATGTTAATTTAGGTTCTTGCGGTGGCGGTAATGATAGAATTTTTAGAGATATTACCGACCATCTCACTAATCCGAATCTAGAAAATCCTACACATATGGTTGTTCTTTGGTCTGCCTGGCAACGGGCAGAAATTTGTGAAATGATAGAAGATGCTGAAGAAAAACGATTAGAGATTAATCGCAAAATCAGTTGTAGTCAGTATTCTCCAGAAAGAATATGGAATATACGCCATAAAAATACCCGAGTCACTTTGAACGCGTATTATGATTTGGCATATAAAGAGCATACCGATATTATTCATGGTCTTACTAAAATGAAGACCGTACAGTTATTATGTGATACTTTAGGTATCAAACTTATACAAGGAGTCTTTCATCAGCGTTGTTGGTCGAATTTGCTAAAGATTATAGGACCATCGATGGCAAAGGACTTTAAGGAAACTTGGCCGACTGGCTGGGTAGAAATGATCGAATGGATTAAAAACACTATCGGTTCTTTACCCAAAACTAGTAGAGTAGGTTTGGGAAGTAAATACCCTGACCTTTATTCACTGGCTGAAAAAAATGATGATATTAAACCACGGTCACACCCAGGAGAAATCACTAACGCAGAATATGCTAATATCCTGTATGATATATTTTTGAACGACATGGAATAGTCTTCACCCAGAACCCCTACCTGGGACCGATTCCTGAACATGAATTAAAACTGTTCATTTCCCTTCTCATATTAAATCCATTTTTCTATAAATAGTATTAGTTTTCAAAATAATAATAATACTATGGATTTTTTAGCACTCGTTACCGATCTAGGTTTTCCTATTGCTGCTGCATTAGCCGGCGGCTTCTTCGTATTTACCACTTTAAAATTTATTCTAGAAGGGGTTTTAGATAGTATCAAAACTCAACGCGGGTTTGCTATAGCTCTAGACAATAGAGTTAAAACCATGAATAATGAATTGCTGCGTATTGATATACAGGTTACCTTAGCGCTAGGTTTAACGCCTGATGTATCTAGATTGGCCAGAGCTGATGGCCAAAAAGATGCAAGGAAAGATTAACTATGGATATGGATATTGCTGCGGCTATTGGCCAATACGGATTTCCTATTATTGCTGCTTTCGGTTTGGGTTATTTCGTATACTATATTTGGCAATGGGTAACAACCGAAGTTGATCCGGTTATCCATGAATCACATATGACATTGATAGCACTCATTGATAGAATTCGAATGCTAGACAACGATTTAATTCGCTTACAGACTAAATTGGATACTGTACTTCAGCAAAGGGAAAAAGAAAATGAAAAGACTAGTACCAATAATTCTGCTGATCGCTAGTGGCAATTTACTAGCGGCTGATCCGTATGAGTTTGCAAATCCATCATTTTCCGGAATAGGATTCTCGGCTCACATATTGACACAAGAGCAAATGAGGCAAAGAAGCCAAGATGAAGCTCGTGACCGGAAAGAAGCAGCCGAAAGAGATTTAGAAAGAGAAATAGAAAACAGTAACGTTAATCGATTTATTAACAACTTCGAATCTAGAGTATATGCTCAGTTATCAAAGCAGTTAGTTGATGCGTTATTTGGAGAAGATCCATCTACTTCTGGTAGTTTTGATCTTGCAGGTAATATGGTAGTATATGAAAGTGACGGAGTAACTATTACTCTGACTATTACTAATCCAGATGGCACTGTCACCACAATAAGCATACCGGTCGGTGGTTTAGGAATATGACCTCGATCCGGTCTATACTACTATGCGCTTTGATAGTGTTTATGTCGGCATGCTCTACTCTAGAACAGACCGCAGATAAATCACCAGAGCTAGTAGTATCTACCCCGTATAAATCTGATCCGCCGAGCGGAGGAAAGGTATACGTTGCAGTATATGGATATAATGATCTTACCGGGCAACGAGCCGCTGCAGTCCAATCATTATCATCAGCTGTTACTCAAGGCGGGGAAAATTATCTTATCAATGCTCTTCGCGATTACTCCGATGGAGAATGGTTTAGAGTAGTAGAAAGAAAAGCAGTAGACAATATTATACGGGAAAGACAGATTGTGCGATCATCACGAACACAAGTTGATGCTCGAGCAGATGAACTACCTCCGTTAGTATATGCCGGGGTTATAATTGAGGGTGGTATTATCGGTTATGATAGTAATGTGCAGTCAGGCGGTACCGGTGTACGTATATTTGGTTTAGGTCAATCAGCAAAATATAATTCGCATATTGTTACAGTAGGGTTAAGAGTAGTAAGTGTTACTACATCCGAAATACTATTATCAGTTATAGTAGAAAAAAATATTATTAGTTATAGTGATAACACCACCGGTGTGAGATTTTTTGATTTAGACCGGGAAGTCTTTGAGATGGAAAGTGGAATGAATGTTAATGAAGCTTCGAATTATGCAGTACGACGGGCAATTGAACAATCCGTCCATGATGTTGTACAACAAGGCATATCACGAAAGATATGGTAAATCACTCATAGAGGAATAAAAATGAAACGGTATGTATTATTACTTCTTTCATTGATGTCAGCCGTACTTAGTGCGGATCAGACAGTTTATATTAAACAGATACAAGGCGACAACTTAGACGTTACTATTAATCAAAATAATGGCGATGATAACATCGTTGGCTGGTCTCAAGGTACTGATCAGTATTTTTTATTAGACGGTGATAGTCAAACATTCACTATTGATCAAATAGGTAGTAGAAACTCATTGGCTGGTTTCGTGACATTAACTGACATGTTTATGTTTAACCTACAGCAAGTCGGTGATGATAACCGGTTAGACTTTTTTGCAAACAATGCTAGCTTTTCAGATGTAAATATGGTATTTACCGGCAGTGATAATAGCGTACTATTTGATCTAGGCGGCCCGGGCAGTGGTCAATATGCAAATATTGATTGGACTGTTACTGGTGACTATAACAACTTTACCTCGATGATTAATGCTGATGGAGCTTTGCAGGACATTACGCTGACTGGAGACTTCAATATTTTTAAGATTGATCAAATCGGTTACGGAACCAGTATTGATTTCCACGAGTTATATCTGGATATGACAGGTGATAACAATCAAGTTACTATTGTACAAGATACTACATTGGCCGCCGGTCATATTGATTTGGTAACAAATGGTTCTAATCAGATTATTAATATTACTCAGTCTGACTAATGCTGCGTACGCAAGTATTGGTGAAGTAACTGAAACCACGGGTTCAGGTGTTATATTAAGAGAGAGTTCTCTTTTTGACGCAGATCTTGCTGTACCCGTTAACATGGATGACGAAGTAAAAACGGCAAAAGGTGTCGTCGGTATTACTTTTGACGACGACACTCAAGTAAAAGTCGGTGAGCATTCTGAACTGATCATCGATGATTTTGTGTATGATCCAACCTCTTCATCAGGCTCATTGGGCTTACTAGTAACCATGGGCACTGTAAAATACTCATCAGGTCAATTAGCCCACAATAATCCTGATTCCGTAGATATAAAAACCCCTTCAGCAACGATCGCCGTCCGTGGTACTGCCTTTTCAATGACAGTCAATGAGCTAGGCGACAGTCTTATAGTATTACTTCCTAACTCAGATGGTTCAGTCGGCGAAATTGTAGTCGAAACCGACGTCGGTCAAGTTATACTAAATCGAGCTTTTCAATTAACTGCCACGTTTAACAGAGATGCCCCTCCGACACCCCCGGCAATTATCCCGTTAACTGAAGATATGATTAATAATCTAATGATTGTCTCTCCTCCAGTTAAATCTAAAGAAGATAAAATGTTTGATGCTATCAGCGATGCATTAGATGAAGATTTATTGGAATATGATGAACTAGAAAATGAGTTGGAAAAAGAAGGAGATCAATTGGCCTTTGATGAATTGAGTATTAACGAATTAGCAGTTGATTTATTAACTAATATGCTTAATTCTGCCTTTTCAGAGCACCGAGACGGCCGCGATATTGGTTATAACGATGCCAGTCAGGTGTATACCTTCATCAATGATCCAGAAGGTAGAGTTGTACGATATTCAAATAACGCCATGATAGATATAGTATTCAATATCAATTCTGGTATGAATGCAGCCATAATCCAGCCAGATACTACAGTAAATATCGAGACTCTGGATGATGGATCAACTAATGTGATACGGATAACGCAGAAATGAAATATATAGTTAGTCCTTTATGGGCACTATTAACTACAGCCATATTATATTCAATAAGTATTTCAAATCTAACCTTTCTACAAATAATCGAACTTAAGTTTTTAGACCAACTTATAATAACCGAACCCGTAATCGATGATACTGTAGTATTAGTTGATATATCTGAAAAGGCATTACAGAACCACGGCCAGTTCCCTTTCCCACGTGATGTGTACGGCAACTTAATACAATCTCTCCGTCAGGCAAATGCCGGTATAATAGTATTAACACTTTCATTTCCAGAAGAAGACCGTACTGGGCAAGATGCATTTTTTACCGAAATGCTTTCCCAGGGTGTAGTAATTGCTCACTACCCGACTGAAAAATCCCAAAGTAGAACTGCATATGCAACCGGAATTGCTGAGATAGGAGAACCAGCGGCGCCGTACGTATACAGTTATTCCGGTATAGCAGGCAATATAGAAAAGTATGAAAAGCAAGCATCTGGAATCGGTATTGCAAATACTATTCCTGAAATAGACGGCGTAGTTCGTAGATTACCTATGATTTCTGAATCAAACGGAATATTATACCCATCTATCGTTTTAGAAGTATTAAAGGCATATTCAGGTACTAATACCTATCAAATAAAAACCTCTCCGGCTGGCATTGAAGCAGTTAGAGTTAAAAAGTTTCCAAAAATAGAAACGGATGGAAATTCTAGGGTATGGATTAATCCAAATATTGTTATGCAGAGATATGAGATGGATGATGTATTTCCTGATCTAAAAGGAAAAACAGTATTCATTGGCGTTACCGCTGAAGGAATTTCTAATCCTGTGCCTACTGCCAATGGAGCAAAGTACGGCCATGACATTATCGCCTCAGCAATGACCAGCGTCCTGTCTGGATATAATATCATCCAACCACATTATGCACAGGGCCTTCGTGACACCGCGGTGTTGTGTATCGGCTTGTTGATTGTATTACTATCTTATATTTCGTATATTAAAGTACTCCCATTACTAGCAATACCTGGTTTAGTATATGCTTGTTTTTATGTTTTTGCGTCGCACAATATCATACTAAATCCTATTAATGCAGTACTTGCTGGTGCGATAGTCTCATTGCATGTGTATGGTGTAAAGTACGTACAGGAGTTTTTAGCCAAACAGCAGATCAAGAAACAATTTGGTACGTATCTATCACCAGCAATGGTAGAAAAATTGCAGAAAAACCCTGAGCTATTAAAGCTTGGAGGTGAAACAAAATACATGACATTTTTGTTCTGTGATATTCGCGGTTTTACTCCTATATCAGAACAGTATCAAACTGATCCACAAGGTCTTACGGAGTTAGTCAATCGATTCCTGACACCTATGACCGATATCATTATGAATAATGAAGGTACTATTGATAAGTACATGGGCGACTGTATTATGGCTTTCTGGAATGCTCCGCTAGATGTCGATGATCAAGAACATAAAGCCGTAAAGACTTCAATGGAAATGTATGCTTCACTAGAATTACTTAATTTAGAATTAGAGGCCGATGGATTATTACCAATTAATATTGGTATAGGTATTAACACTGGTTTGGTTGTTGTTGGAAATATGGGATCTAACCAGCGATTTGATTACTCAGTATTGGGAGACGCGGTTAACCTGGCAGCAAGATTAGAAGGACAGACCAAAGAGTATGGTGTTAAGACTATAATTGGCCATGATACCCGGGTCATGTTAGATGATAACTATACTATACTTAAACTAGATACGTTGGCGGTTAAAGGTAAAACTGAACCGGTTGAAATATACACTATATTAGAAGAGTCTGATTTACAAAATACTAGTACATATTATAGTGATATGATTCAACATCATAAAATGCTAGAACTGTATAAGACAAAGCATTTCGAAATGGCAATACATTACTGCAATGAATTGAAAGGATCTTTTGCTGGTACTATGGATGAGTACTACGATATATGGATTCAACGATGCATGACAATGAAAAAAGCCAGATTGCCTGCCAAATGGGATGGCGTATATCGTGCAACTTCAAAGTAAAAAAACATATAAATAAAGATGTACAAAACATGCGATGCATGGTATAATTAACACAGTTATTCCAGCCGGGATAATACAGAAAAACGATGAGGAGAAAGTGATGGTAGATTTTATTGTAGTAGTGGTATTAACTGCTGTAGTTGTATATATCTGGAAAAATGCATTTGGACGTGCTATCAAAAATAATCCTGGAGCTCCTGTTCCGCAAGGCGATAGACCAGAAGGTCCTGTTAAAGGAAAAGATGGTGATGATACTCCTGCTGAACCAGCATACGAAAAAATGTCTGTTAAGGAACTAAAGGAAGTATTGGTAGCTGCTGGTGTTTCTGGTGTGGCTAGTGCCAACAAAGCAAAATTAGTTGATATGGCCAAAAACAACTTAAGCAAGCACTAATGAAAAGCCTGCATTCTTTTTTAACAGAAGGAGCCGAAGATCCTGCAATCTTTAAAGCAGTATTTTTGGCCGGTGGACCTGGATCCGGTAAAACATTTACCGTAGGCAAAACCGCACTTACTGCATTAGGGTTTAAAGTTGTTAACTCTGATGTAGCGTTTGAAAAAGCAATGGAGCTAGCTGGTTTAACGATGGACCCTGAATCTGTATTTTCAGCTCAGGGTCAATCCATCAGAGATAAAGCTAAATCGTTAACAGGCAAAAAGAAAGAAATATGGTTAAAAGGTCGATTGGGTTTAGTTATCGATGGTACCGGTAAAGACTACGATAAGATTAAAAAACAAAAAATGGAGTTAGAAAGACTTGGTTATGAAACTGCCATGATCTTTGTTAATACTGACTTAGAGACTGCATTAGCTAGAGACGCAAAACGAGACCGTACGGTAGGTAAAGATGCCGTTACTAAGATGTGGTCCGGCGTACAAAATAATATCGGAAAATTTGCTGGTACATTTGGTAACAATATGTACATTGTCGACAATTCCGATGGATCAGACGTGGATGCAGGTACAACCAGAGTGTACCGTAAAATTCAATCATGGTCAACATCCCCTCCTAAAAATTCTCAGGCTCAACGTTGGATCCGGTCCTATAAGCTTCGTAAAGATATAGAGACACAACGCGGATCGGCAGTTAAACGCCTAAAATAACTGTGTACATTTAATGTTCCATGGTGTATAATAGCTCTTATACATTATGGAGTAGTACATGCCGCATAATAACCATGTCATAGACAATAGTAATAAAGACGTAGACTCTTTGCTTATGGAAGGAGTTTATACTCGCCATGATGCCCGCGAATATTACTTAAGCTTAGCAAAAAATTGGACTGATCCTAATCCCGCTCCTGTCATTAAAATTCATGATGGAGTACGAGTCGTACGCGATGATCTTTTAGTGGGATCTAAAGTTCGCGGAGGAGACTGCCTGATCTCTTCTTTACCGGAATCTATCGATACTATAGTATATTGTCAACCTCGCTTCGGATTGGCCGGAGTATCTATTCTAGACGTGGCGCGTAGGCACAATAAAAAAGTTAAGTTGTTTATGCCGTCGTCAAAACGTATTTCTCCCCATCAGGCAGCGTGTATCGAGCAGGGAGCCGAAGCAGAATTTTTGCGTATTGCAGCGATGCCTAATCTTAATATTGCCGCTAAGAAATGGGCTGATGCTCATGATAATGCATACTTTATTCCGTTAGGTCTTAAACATGAAATGGTTACAGCTGGATTTGTCAAGGTTGCTTCTCAGATTCCGGAACCAGATGATGTATGGACTGTACTATCAACCGGCGTGTTGCATAGGGCATTGCAAATTGCGTGGCCTAATGCTAAGTTTCATGGGGTTGCAGTTGCGCGCAATATGAAAGCTGGCGAAGTTGGTCATGACCGTATTATAAGCCACCCGTTACCTTTTACGCAGGGTATTAAAGAATCAGACATGCCTCCATTTCCATGTATTGCCGAATACGATGCTAAAGGTTGGAAACCTGCGGTAGAGTACGCAGCTGCCAATCCTACACGCGATGTACTTTTCTGGAACGTAGGTAACGAACCTACAGTTAAAGATGTAACTATATATGATACCGTCGACAGCTATCGTCGATGGGCAAAAGATGAGGAATCTAATACATGAAAGAAATGATCGTTGGTACATTTAATAAGATACCGAAGAAATCTAATTCACACTCATACGGATGGGCTCGTACGTGGAGTGAAAATACCGGTTTGGCTATTGATTTTACTAATACTGAAACTTTAGATATTGCCTATTTGCTGCACGGTGCAAACTTCGGCGGTGCATTAAACTTATTTGGTGGGTTTACTGCTGAACTGGAAAATAGTATCAATACTTTATTGGAAGCTAAAGAGATTATCTCTCTAGAAATTCCTATGCCTGATTACGGGGCAATGCTAAAAAAACGAAATGATGTTACTGATAAGGAGTGGTGCGATCACGTATCAGAAAGACTTGCCGATTCAAAGGTATTAGTTTCATCTAACTTACCATTTACTCATTTGGCGATCGGTGACTCACACACTGCAGCATATGCCCCTGAAAAGTGCTCAGTAGTAAAACAAGACGGCACAACTTTGTTCGGCCAAATTAAAACCGACTTTGAATATATTAGAAGCCATATTAAACCCCACCACAAATCTCTTACTTTATCATTAGGCAATATCGATATTCGCCATCATGCACATCGTAATGATGCTGATATTGAAAGTATGGTTGATGCGCTTCATGCATTTGGTCAATCAACTGGCATGCCGGTAGAATATGCAGTGCCATGGCCAATTGAGTTTGAAGGTCGTAAACTTCCAAAAACCGGATACTATAAAGGAACTCCATTTTCCGGATCTATTGCTCACCGCCGTGATTTTGTTCGCCGTTGGATTGTTCGCATGCATCATAACAAAATGCAACCGGTCCATTGCCCGATGGAGTGGTATACGATGGACCCTGAGCAATATGCTAAATATTATATGGAAGCCCGACAATCAGTACATTTAAGTCCGGAATATTATCGCCGTACGAATTGGGGCCGTAAAGGTAGTCTAGATGATTTTTTTGGAATGTGAATGCCCATGAATAAATGGTTGAATGAAGAAGCATTAGACGTTTTAGTCAATTACTATTATCCTAGGGCGGCTTGGTTGCAAGAACATTGTAACTGGGGAAAAGTATCTTACCTTGGTGCTGAAGCAAATAAAGCAGTGAATGATCCGTTAATGCAATATATCGACATATATGATTGTTATAGCAGAAACGCTGCCGGCTTTAGTAATGTGATCCAAGATCTCAAATACATGACAAAAACCCCGAAATGGCATCACCAAAAAGCCGATCGTCATGCACTCATAGAAACATATGATACTTCAGGTTGGGATATTAAAACGTGGTTCTATGTGTATCTGTCTCATAGAATTACCGGGTCTGGTGCATCATTTGAGAATGACCATGGTTACCGTAATAACTGTGTACAGCATTGGGGAAAATTGCGTGACTGGACAGATATGGCAGAAGATATGGTCAGGCGGAAAGCATCCGGCGAAGCACTGTTTACTAGTATTGGTAATCAGCCACCTGCTCCTAAAAAAGGAGTCAGTAACGTAGACTTTGCTACCAAAGAACTTCCATTATTAATCGATCGTTGTTTAGATTGGCTGCACTCTGGCCAAAAGAAGACACATAAAGAAGTAGTCGATTATATGAATAGATATAATATAGAGGAAGGACATAGAAGGTTTAACTTTGTCTATGCCGCATTCTCGTATGATTTAGGAGATTACCACAAAGACTTAGTAGATGATACCTCGCATGGTTATTTTGGCAATAATGCAATAAGATGTATGCAAAAGCTTTCTAGTGGTTATACTACCGATGAGTTCATGGATATATTAGTAGAAAGAATGGGCGGAGTTCCACGAGATAATGAGGATGTTCTATGTGATTTTGTTCGCTTTGGTCAGAACTATGTACCTAGAACAAATAGCACATTTGACCATGTTCCGGCAAATATAAGTAATAATAGCGGTTGGGTATCTGGTTGGGAGCAAAGAACTGGCGCACCTAATGTTTCACTCAATGAATTTTTTGGATGATGGAATTGCATATATGGCAGAATTAAAAGAATGGACATTGCATGTTAATAAAGACTTTAAAGTCCATGTTGAAGGTATTGCATATGACCCGTACCAAGTACGTCTAGAACGCGAAATTAGGATGTTAGAAGCTAAAGGACCAAAGGCAAAAAAGAAACTTGATAAACTTAAAAAACTACGTAAAACATTGAGATGATTAATATGAAAAAGATACTACCGATACTATGTATTACATTGCTAGCAGGATGTATGATGCCATCATTTTATGATGATAATGAGTCCTTTGCTGGCGTCGACTTAGTAGTTGCCGTTAAAAGCATTAACTGCGACCTAGGTTATGAATTAATGCATGATGACTTTATTAAAGTATCCCGCGAACTGGAATGGCTCGAAGAATATTCCAGACTCAAGGGCTCTGATGACGTTGGAGAGATGCTGGCTTTGATGCGTGAAACTGTCAATGGAATGGTCGTTAATCCGGATACCTCAAGCGGCTATTGTGGATACAAGAAGAAACTTATGATTGAACAAAGCAACTTAATTGGATTAACTATAATGGGTAGATTTTAATGACAACTTTACAAGAGCAGTTTGCTCAATTTTTTGACACCGAACTAGAAAGTGAAGCGATCCGACTTCGAGATATTCTTGAACTTCGGGAAGCAGGTATTATCGCCCCCGCAGAAGCCGCTGACTTGATTAAAGATATTGCCATTGTGATTGAGATGAAGAACAAAGCAGATCTTATTCAACTTAAGTCAAACCTACTAAAAATAGCATCTGTTGCTGCCAAACTGGCATAAAGTGCGATAAAGTGTAGTAAAAGGCTAAAATAAGTGTAAATAAGTGTGTACAACCTATGCTATATGTCGTATAATAGGCCCATCTAATGAGGAATGTGATATGAATTTAGTAGAAATCAGCGGTCAGGTTCGAAACAAAGATGCAGTTGAAGACTATATCCATGCTCTAGCTAAAGAGCTGAATATACATCGGTTGTACACCAAGCTTATTCAAGTCAAATTCTCAAACAAATTGGATCATGATGCTTTAGGCCTCTGCTGGGGTGACAAAGATCAAGTGATTATCCAGATCTCCAAAAAGCACGAAGGTGCTCCTATCGAATTTGCTGACATGATGCGAGCCCTCGCTCATGAAATGGTACATGCCAAGCAATACCTCCGCGGAGAACTTTGCGGATATACTCACTCTTGGAAAGGCAAAAAGCCCCGCAAGTACAAGTATGAAAACTCACCTTGGGAAAGAGAAGCCTACGGTCTAGAAAACTGTCTCTATGATATTTGTTGGAAATAAACGAAAATAGTTGTGTACAAAACCTGCCTGATGTCATATAATGTTTACATAATGATGATTACTGAGGAATGAGCCATGATTAAAGTTTACCAGATTGACCTGACTGACCTAGACTGCGCCAATGCGTGGGACGACCCAAGATTCGTGTTGCAGCAAAAACTTTTTGTTGGGTTGACTAAGTTTGATTCTTCAATGCTTGAATTCTTCCAGCTGGTTGCTTGTGTTGATACAGATAGTATGGATAGAGCTTTTCAAGCAATGAATCGCTGGAATGATAATGATCTAGACATTGTTCAGTGCATGCACGTAGAGATGCAGTCTATGTCTGTCGGAAATATTCTTGAGATGGAAAACGGCGATACTTTCATTGTGCAGCGTGTCGGTTTTGAGAAAATCGAAAATGAATTGGAGATGGCAGCATGATTAGCATTATTTTGACTTTAGTAATTCTTGGGCCTTTATTGTACGGAGGTTATCTCATGGTAGAAGATAGGCAACTAGAGTGGGAAATGAGAAAGAAGATACGGGAAGCCAACAAGAAGACAGAAAATCGATGAATGGGAGAAAGTGAAATATGACAATGCCACGTGAACGCCAATTGGCAATAAAAAATACTCGAATTTTCTTACTCGATTTAATGGATCCTAAGAAAACTCCTCGTGTACCGCACGCAATACGCAAGGAAGCATCTCACTGTCTTAAACATTATCCAACCGAGTACGATATGAGCGAAGCGGCAGAGTCACTTGAGCGTCAGAACGAGGTACACCGCGCGCGCCCTCGTAGCTTCACTTATTCTAAAAACATGATGGGGCCGTGGAACTTAGATTGGTATCGTGACCGTAACCTGTTAAAGAATGTGTGGATAACTGTAGAGACTGAAGAAGTTGCCAATCGTCGCCGAATGGACATAGGCGAGAAGTATCTTATCGAAGAAATTACTGAACAATATGCTGGCGGACGTATTGATATTCGTGGTGATACTGAGTCTCCTTATGGCGACGAATATAGTGTAGCACCTATGCTTATGGAGGATTGGAATGCGTTTGGCGAGTGGTTGTGCGATTTAGAGACAACTGAACAGTGGCCTTACGCGCAGCTTATTAGAACATTTGAAGAGCAAACTGGAATAACTATTAGGTGGGCTGATAAATGAAAGTATTTATAAGTGGTTTTCCAAAACATCGCTGGTATCATAACTGGTTGTTCGAGAAGTTTGGCTACGAGAATAAGCAAAAGGTTTATGTCAAGATTGATGACTATGATACGTGGAATATGGATTCTACTCTCGCACACATCGTCGTTCCAATGCTCAAGCAGTTACGAGACGAGAAACATGGAAACCCGATCGTAGATATGGAAGACCGCCCTGACCATTTGATTGGAACTATTCCGAAAGTTTACAATGTTGACGAGTTTCACGATGAAGCCTGGGACTGGGTAATGGGAGAGATGCTCTTTGCATTTGAATCAAGGCATGATGACTGGGAAGACCAGTTTCAGTCTGGAGAAGTTGACCGAGTTTTCATAGATCGAGAAGATGGTTTAGTTGAGTGGGCAGAGGGCCCGAACCACACATTTGCAGTTGATATGGAAGGCCGTATGGCATATCAAAAACGCGTTAGCAATGGCTTCCGTTTATTCGGCAAATACTATGAATGTTTATGGGATTAAAATAAGTGAAAATAGTTGTGTACAAAGTCTGTTTCATATAATATAATAGGTACATAAATTAATGAATGTGATTGAGGATTTTGGTATGAGAATTGTAATGGGTTTTGCTGCGGCATTTTTTCTGTTAGGTACTGTTGGCGGTTTAGAAGTTGGAACTATCGATCTTCCTAATGCTTGCTTTACTGCTGCGTTTGGTATGATTTGCGCTGGTCTGGCGGTGATTGAACATGACCTCTTCTAATTTGCAATATTGTGACTATATTATGCATACTATTATTTTACCTGCAATGAAGGAAGATAAGGGTATTATCGGATTAGTCGGCAAGGTAAAAATGGATCTAGATCCGAAAGAAGGTTATATGTTATCGACCACTAAAACACTTGAAGTGCAAGACGTGAATGGTCGCCAATACAAAATTACGGTGGAAGCATTATGAAAGATATTGATGAGTTAGAGCTAAAAATTATTAAGCTGCAGGAGACACTAGATCGTACAAATACGGCGATTGGACATACCAATCGAATCGCTATAGTCGGACTATCATGTGTCGTGTTATTGACTGTAGCCTGGTTTATTACTCTATGAGTGTTGAACTGACCAAGAAAGGATGGATATACAGCGGAGCTGACTATTCGTTTATGTTAATAGATGAAAAGTATCATAACTATGAAACTTTAATCTTGACGTCAAAGTATATCAAGGTCACTAAGCACGAGAATAAAACAGAAACTAAAGCAGCACTTAAAGAACGTATTGTTGCTGAATGGTTTGAAGAAGAAAATCGAAAAATAGCCGATGCGAATAACGCAAAGTCTAGAATGAAGCGAGCATTAAAGAAAGGAAAGGTGACCAAATGAAGAGGCCAATAAGTGAATTTTATAGCGATCCATCAAAAAATGTACCTAATAGAATCTCTGTCGTATCTGCTGGTGATGACTCTTATATCGTAGATTTGTACGAGTACGGCTTATTGTTGCAATCTAGGGATATGGGAAGACATAATCTACAATATGCCGAAGACTGTGCCGAGAATTGGGTTGAAGGTATTATCAAGTCAGTTGACGATTATAAAGAGGGTGTAGCATGAGCAAATGGCGAAACCAGCCAAATTGGGACAAAGGCGAAAGAAACTTTGCTGCAGAAGCCTCTAATTTGATACGACCATTAACAATGTCAGAGTTGTATTCTTTGTATACCGTGGTGGTAAGAGAACAACAGAAAAGCCAAAACCCCACGCGAGATGCTGAACTGAATGCCGTGATGCTGGCTATAGATAATAAATCTGGTATAGATAAATCCAGATTGTTGCGTATAAAGGGAGGTTATAGATCAAGCATGGCAGCAGAAGCACACCCTAAAGATGGAAATACTGACATTCATAGAAAACGAGTATAAGGAAAATAGTCATGAGTAACACTAAGATTTATGCTGATTTGGAATTTGTAGAACGCATATGCGAATCCTGTACAGAGTATGAACATTACTCTATTGCATTAAATTTACTAAAACAGTACCACGAAAAATATAAACAAGAATTAGATAATAATTCTGAAAAATATTTTAACGCGGTATGGAAGTGTGCTAAGTTAGAATCTGAATGTAAAGAAGCTATGGCGTCACCCGCCGAGTAACAATTTTCTATCTCATTAGTATATAATTAGGGGCCTTTACACGGCCCTTTTTTTATTCCTGAATGTTATAAAAATCCCTACTTTAATAAATACACGGTATTGTACATAATCAGTGCATTATCGTATAATACCCATATAATTTAAAAGTGTTTCCAAAATGAGGATCTTTCCATGTCAAAATACGGTATAGTCGAAACAGTTAGCCATGAACGTGTAACCGAGCGTACATTTGATACTGTCCTAGAAGCTATGGCCTATAAAAATAACTATCTGGATACTGCTACTATGATAGTAGAAATCGGTGACGTTGAGTTGCATGATAGTATTACCCGGCAATTTCTTACTGAATAATATAAAACATTTTAAAAATAAATGTGTACAAATTCGTTCTAATAGTGTATAATAGTTACATAATTTGATAATAATGAGGAAGTGAAAAATGGCACACGAATTAGAAATGATTGACGGCGTTGCTCAAATGGCTTATGCCGGTGAAACCCCTTGGCACGGTTTAGGTACTAAAGTATCTAACGACATGTCTCCAGTTCAAATGATGCAAAAAGCCGGTCTGGATTGGACAGTCAGTAAAGTCCCATCGTATGTTCGCGTCGGTGATCAAGAGATCGAAACTGGAATGGAAGCTCTGGTTCGTTCTTCCGATAGTAAAGTACTAACTCAAGTTGGTGGAAACTGGAATCCAGTCCAAAACGAAGAAGCTTTTGAGTTCTTTGCTGAATATGTCAATGCGGGTGATATGGAAATGCATACTGCCGGATCTCTTAAAGGCGGTAAAATGATTTGGGCTCTTGCCAAGATCAAAGAATCTTTTGATATTTTGGGCGGCGACCAAGTTGATTCTTACTTGTTATTCTCTAATCCACATGAGTATGGTAAATCAATCGACGTGCGTTTCACTCCGATTCGTGTAGTATGTAACAATACTTTGAGCATGTCACTTAATACTGCTGCTGTTAACTCTGCCAAAGTTTCTCATCGTAAGGCATTTGACGCTGACGCTGTAAAACAAACTATGGGTATTGCTCATGAGAAGTTTGCTCAGTATAAAGAAGTTGCTCAGTTCTTGTCACAGCGTCGCTTTACGGCTGAGGGATTGATTCAATACTACAACAGTTTGTTTCCATCAACTGATGCCAAGAAGCAAGTTAAAACATATAGTGACTTGACCACTACAGCAAAACGGGCATTCGATGTTATTGAGACACAGCCTGGTGCTCAGTTTGCCCCTGGTTCTTGGTGGCAGGCAATGAACTCTGTCACTTATTTGACTGACCACGAATTGGGTCGTTCAACTGATGCTCGTCTGACTTCTGCTTGGTTTGGTATCAATCAAACTCGTAAGAAAAAAGCCGTTGAATTGGCCATTGCTATGGCGGACGCAGCATAATGTTTATACATGAAACAGTCAAACTGCATGAAATGACAGCAGTTACCACAGAATCTGGCCGGACATATAAAACTCCGGCTGGATTAAATCTTCCTTCTGTTACGACAGTACTTGGTATTCTATCACGTGACTCTATTGCAAAATGGCGCGCACGTGTCGGAGCTGCTGAGGCAGATCGTATCTCTTTCCGGGCTTCTACTCGAGGCACCGCTGTACATGAAATCATAGAAAAATATATCGACAATGTTCCGGACTATCGCGAAGGTTATACTCCAGATATTATCCAATCTTTCCTTGCTCTCAAACCTATATTGGATAGCAGGATAGGTGTGGTATATGCACAAGAAGCTCCTCTTTATAGTAATCACCTAGGTGTTGCTGGTAGGGTTGACTGTGTGGCAATGTTTGATGGCAAGCTTTCTATTATAGATTTTAAAACCTCTAAAAAACCAAAAAGACTCGAATGGGTTACTAGTTACTTTATGCAAGAAACATTTTATGCTATTGCATGGGAAGAACGTACCCGAATGCCTATTACTCAGCTAGTAACTATTATTGCAGTTGATGATAATGAACCGCAGGTGTTTATCGAACATCGCGATAATTGGGTACGTCCTCTTAAAGATTGTATCCAACAGTATAAAGATGAAAACAGTAGTGTTCAATTGTTATAAATAGTAGTATAATAGTATTTCTTTATCTTTTTATGGAATATTTTAACTATGTTGGATTTCAAACAATATCAACAGCTATCAGAGGAGTTCGACCTAAATACTATGGATCTAGAATTTCTAAAACGAGCTGAAAAGGTAACTGCGTTTAATATAACAGCAAAAGACTTTGAAACATTACGTTACAAGGCCGAAATCCAGCATTTGTTTAATAAGCATTTCTTTCCTAAATTTAAATTAGAAAATACATTAAATGTGGTAGATAAAAATAAGTTAAACCAGTTGATCGATAGACTTAAGTCTGAAGATATGGGTGCATTTAAAACGATGCACTCATATCCCCTTAAGGGAGTTGGTCCTGGAGAAGCAACATTATATTTCTTATTAAATACTGCTCATCTTGGTGGCGGATCATCTGCCGGTGTGGATTTGGTTGTTGGATCCAAAAAGTATGAGGTTAAAGCAGTAACGGTCGGCTTAGATGGGTTTGTACGAGACTTTAAATTAGGTGGTACTGTTAACCTATCTAGTATAATTTCTGATGCTGTTAAGCTTAAAAAACAAGCATTACCTAATTACAAAAATGCTGATACCGAAATCAACAAAGGCCAGATTGAAGAAATAAGAAAAATGTTCCCTAAAGAATGGGCCGAGATCGAAAAACAATATCAAGAAAAAGCTTATTCATATTTTAAAGATCATGATGTTATCTTCTTAAATAATAAAACTAGGAAGATTGGTGAAATTGTAGCAGTCAAATCAGTAAAAAAATCTGATATAGAATTAGAGGTTATTACTAACGGTACTGCTAAACCTAGAATAAAAATTTAAAGGCACGCACCATGGCAATTTACGACAAAAATAAATCCAGGTTATTACGGGGTAACAATGTACAGTTTGAAACTGTTATGTTGGCACGCCCTAATGGAGTACTAGTACAAGAACGCGAATATTTGCACGTCGGCGAATATAGCTCGAAGAACAGATTAAAGACTTCTGACTTTCAAACAGTATTTTTTAATACATTCCAATACGGTAAAGAAAGCGATGTTTGGGACGAAGCCGTGAGTGGAGATGCCGCCGCAGTACATAATATACTTACTAATAATATTGATATGCGAGTAGGTAGTACTCCTGGAGATAGAGTTGTACGTCAGACATTACAGGTTCAACGGTATATTCCTTCTCGCGCTTCAGAGTTAACTTTTGCTGTTAGATTGGATACTCCAGCAGTAGGAATTCGGCGCAGATTTGGGCTGTATGATGAGAATAATGGATTCTATTTTGAAGATGCTGGTGTAATTGGTTTAGACGGATTACCTGAATATAATGTTGTAATTAGATCTAGTACTAGTGGTTCGGTTCAGGAAGTTAGGGTTCCTAGAGCGTTGTGGAATGGTGATAAACTAGATGGCCTCGGTATAACTAAAGCTATTGCCGATCCAACAAGCCAGCAAGTCGTTTCATTTGAATATGAATGGTATGGCGCTGGACAAATTGCTATATCATTTTTGATTGATGGCGAACAACGGGTTATTCATACATTCAATCATTCAAATATTTCTCCACTGCCATGGTGTAGTACTCCGTTTTTGCCTATTAGAATTGAATTAGAGTGTATTTCAGCTGGTCAAACCGGAGATCACTATTTGTACCAAGGATCAAATAGTTTAATCAGTGAAGGCACTTCATCTAAACTAGGTATCGCTCAGAACATAACAGCTCCTATTACCGGAACAACTCTAGCAGCAGCAAATACCTGGTATCCGGTATTAAGTATTAGATTAAAACCAACGGCATTAAAAGGAATCGTACTGCCTACTTTTTTCCAGGTTGCTACTACCGATAACACTTCGGTATTTTATAGATTAGTTCGAAACGCTGTTCCTGGAGCTGGAGCTAATGGTTGGGTTAATATGCCAGATCCAAATGCATTCACTCAGTATCAAACATATACTGCGCCTGCTGCGGTAGTATCACAAGGCACATCATTAGATTCTGGTTTTGTAATTTCTGGTGGCGGTGGAACTGGTGTATCATTAGATCCGAATACTGTATATCAAATAGGTCGAACAGCAATGGGTACAGTAAGTGATACATATACACTATTAGCTGCCAGTTCTAATACTAACAAATCAGCGCTAGCCGCTATGACTTGGATTGAACAACGATAATGAAGACATTCAAAAAACACCTTGAAGAATCGACCAAAGTAAAGTGGAACAAAGTTCCTGATGGTATGATTGGCCGTAAGAAGGTATATAAACACGTAACCTCGGACGGTAAGTTTGAGATTCGTTTATCGGGTACGGACTCTATGAAGATGAACAAAGACGGTAGTCAGAAAGTGATGCCTACTGTCTTTGATAAGAGTGGGAATACTCCAAGACACCCAGCTACAGCGTATAAGAATGTAGAAACTGCCAAGGCAGAAGTCCAGAGATGGATAGATGACCATGAACTTTAAAGAGTT
>Ga0209652_1000770_pt1 | contig 26899 bp, 31 predicted proteins | sample SaaInl74LU_5_DNA_FD_184641 | JGI IMG/M metagenome (GOLD analysis project Ga0209652, IMG submission 184641) | Marine microbial communities from expanding oxygen minimum zones in the Saanich Inlet - ESP_74LU_5_DNA (SPAdes) (version 2) | ecosystem: Environmental > Aquatic > Marine > Intertidal zone... | reverse complement strand
AGCGCTATTTCGCGACATCTATTCTTGTCGGGTCGTGTCGGGCCAAGATCCGACCCGCAAACCCAAGTAGGTCGCCTCTTGAGGCGAGGTTGCGGTCGACGTTTGGAAAGGCGTTTAAAGCACCCTTTCAGCTTCGCTAGACTAAGCTTCGGTTCGCGAGCTGCGGCTTGAAATTAGCTGCCCTGCCCCCACTATTTTTGTAACGAAACTTAATGAGGATGTGCGCATCATGATGCGAATTGGACTCTTTCTTTTAACTAACTTAGCGATCATTTTGATTGCCAGCGTGACTCTTTCACTGTTGGGGGTTAACTCGTATCTGACCGCTAACGGGTTAGATCTGACGTCGCTGATGATCTTCTGTCTGGTTTTCGGTATGGTCGGCTCGTTCGTGTCGCTGTTCATGTCGAAGTGGATGGCAAAGCGCTCTACCGGCACGCAGATCATTGAGCAGCCGCGCAACGCGCAGGAGAAGTGGCTGGTTGATACCGTGGCCGAACTGGCTGAGAAAGCGGGCATTGGGATGCCTGAGGTCGGTATCTTCCCATCAAACGCTCCGAACGCTTTTGCGACTGGCTGGAACCGCAACAACTCTCTTGTGGCAGTGAGTTCCGGCATGCTGCAGCGCTTTAAGCCCGAAGAGGTTAAGGCGGTTATGGCACACGAGGTGGGCCACGTTGCGAATGGTGATATGGTGACTCTGGCACTGATTCAGGGTGTCGTGAACGCCTTCGTTATGTTTATGGCACGCATTGTTGGCTACGCTGTGGACTCTTTCCTGCGCCGCGGCGACAACTCGGGTGGCGTCGGCATCGGTTTCTACATCACCACATTTGTAGCAGAGATCGTCTTCGGTATTCTTGCGTCTGTGATCGTCGCTTGGTTCTCGCGTCGTCGCGAGTACCGCGCCGACCAAGCGGGTGCACTCTACGGCAGCCAAGCGGGTATGATCAGCGCGCTGCAGCGCCTAAAAATGGAGAGCCAGCGTCAGTCTGAAGACCTAGGCGGTCAGCTCACCGCCTTCGGCATCGCCAGCGATACTAAACAGAGTCTGATGGCGCTCTTCGCAAGCCACCCACCACTGGATGATCGCATCGACGCGCTGCGTAACTTGAAATAATCCGTCTCATTTCGACTCGAGTTCAGATACCGCCCAAGCAGGTCGGTATCTGAATGTTATTCTACAGCTCGTAACCCAGGTAACTCAGCTGCATCTGCGCAAGGTACCCCTGCAGATAGACTCGTGTCTCGTCATCCATCGGATCAAGATGCAGGCCATACTGCTCGGTATAGATAGCACCGGGGTCAGCACTACGATGATTAACGATATGCGCCGCCAGCATCACTAGGTTTTCAGTCTGCGCAAAACTGAGGCGAGTTGTCAGAAAGATGTGATCACCTACTTCACCAACGGGAACATGGGTGAGTAGTGCAGCCCCCCGCATGTGCAGATCACTGACAAGGCCATTCACCCCCTCTGGCCCCTCAAGCGGGTCACTGCCGTCTACTCGAACACGAATAGCTACCGGCAGACGTGTCTCTTCACGCAAGCGTGCAACTTCGATACTCGAGGGATAGGCCAACAGCCATAGCGCTTCAGGGTGCGCCAGATGGTGTTGAATCTCAGTAGTGAAGGCGCAGACCCAGTTATCTTGCAGCACCCTAACTCTGACGCGCGTTCCGGGCACCAGACGACCAGCGCCTTTGGGCGCACGAATATAGATCAGATCTTTTGCGCTGGAACCGATCCACTCACTTTTGTAACGCTGCGACTTGCTGACCAACTCCAGCTGGATCTGCGTGCCGGAGTGAATCTGCAGGTCACTGAGCGCCTGAGGCACAAAACTTTGCGGGCCCTGTGGACGACTCAAGACTTTAGCTCAACCTGAAAGCCCATTGCCATCAGTTCAGCCTGCTGTGCTGCCGATGCAACGGCTATACGTAGCGCGGCAAATTCGCGGCGGTAGGGGTAATTTTTGCGCAATTGATCGAAATTACTCCGTTGCTGAGATGAATCAGCTACCAACGAGGCACGGAAACGACGATCGTCGGCCCATTGATCGTAAACCAACTGCAACAGACGGTGAGGCTCTGCATCCTCTGCCAGCGTGACTCCCAAAATACGGGGCGCCGGCAAGATATCCTCGAGTTTGAAACGCTGCTCAATACCAAAGCTCTTACATACCTGATCGTAGAGCATCCAGGTGCCGCGCAACTTACCATCGATACTATGGCCGGCAATGTGGGGCGTGGCGATAAAGCAGCGCTGGGCCAGCTGCAGATTGACGCTTGGCTCGTGCTCCCATACATCCAGAATCATCACCAGATCAGGACGTTCAGTCGCCACACGCAGCAGCGCTGCGTTATCGATCACGGCACCTCGACCGGCATTTAGCAACAAGGCGTCGGTTTTGAGTTGGCGCAATCGCGACTCGTTCAGTAGATGCTCACTTGGCTCTTCACCCTGCTTGGTAAGAGGGGTGTGCAGACAGATAACATCGGCCTTGCGCACCACTTCATCGATCGGAGTATGTTGGAAACCAGGTTCGTCAGCACGAAAGGGGTCACAGCTAAGGGGCTTATGGCCCAGTGCCCGCAACCGTTCCAGCAGGCGTGAACCCACCTGACCGCAGCCAACTACGGCAAAGCAGAGCTCGCTTAAGTTCTGACCGCGGACCTGAGCATCTTTATAAATTCCGCTCAACGTATAATCGACAACCGCATCAGCATTACAGCCGGGTGCATTGGTGTATTGAATATCGCGCCTCTCGAGGGCATGGGTATCGAGGTGATCGATTCCAATCGTTGCGGTACCAACAAACTTCAGTTGCTCGGCCTTAGCTAAAAGCGACTCATTTACCGAAGTAATCGAGCGCACCAGCAGAATATCGGCATTCGCTAAATCGCCCGCCTGCATCTGCCGACCGGCTAAGCGAGTCACTTTGGCAAAATCGCCAAAGAGCGCCTCAACGGCGGGCATATTTTCGTCGGCAACAAGGTTTAGCATCGTTTCGAATCTCGAAAGGCAGTTGGGCTGGTGTTAAACCGGAATTATACGCAAAACCTAGATCGAGGTTTACCTCTGATCTAGCGCAATTGAATGTCAATAAATTAGACTATTCTAATTTAACCACTTCCGTTTTTGTGGCACACTCGACGCTGTTTTTCCAAATGCATACCCTAAACGAGGTGCAGGATTAAAACCAGCAACCGCAAATTCAGTCTGCTGAGGGCAGCGCTTCTGTTGGCAGCTGCGCTGGGAAGTGCGCTCTGGCTACAACAGAGAGGAGAAAGCGACGCTACTGTGGTAGATTGCGATCTGCTCGTTGGACCTTGTGAATTCACAACCAATGCCGGTGTAGCGTGGCTCGAACTTGGCCCGCGCCCGATCTCATCAGCATCGCCATTTCAGGTCAATGTCAGCTACCCCGGAGATGCTCCGAGCAACATCTGGATCGACCTTCAGGGTAAAGAGATGTACATGGGCATTAACCAGGTGACTCTAGAGCGGACAGATGAGAGCCAGAGCAAACATTGGAAAGCAGAGGCTAACCTCGGTATCTGCACAACCGGCATAATGCGCTGGGTGCTTAATCTGATACTCGAACAGAAAGATGGACAAGAGGTCTATCGATTCGAATTTGACGCACGCTGATAGGGAGCAACGATGCGCAACCTTTTACTCTACACATTTCTCGGCCTAGCCGTTGCAGCAGGCGCGTACGTTAGTTTTGAACTGTTTGGCCCAAAAGCTCCGCTACCCAAATATGCTCAAGCGGGCATCGGTGGCGACTTTAAACTCACCTCAGTCGAAGGCGAGATTAATCTGAGTGACTACAAGGGTGAGATCGTACTGATCTACTTCGGCTTTATGTCCTGCCCCGATGTCTGCCCAACCTCGATGGGTGTGATGGGCACGGCCATTCGCCAACTTGACGATGCGCAGCAGCAGAAGGTTCGCGGCCTGTTTATCTCGGTCGATCCACAGCGCGATACGCCCGCGGAGTTACACGCCTATACCCAGTACTTCTCAGATCGTATCTTTGGCGCAACCGGCACCAAAGAGCAGATCGACGCGATCGTTAAACAGTACGGGGCCTACTACTCCTTTGTTGAGATGGAGGATTCCGCCTTGGGCTACACAGTCGACCACTCCGCCCGAATCTATCTGATCGATCCAAACGGCCAGCTCGCTGATATCTTGGCTCACGATATTAATCCGGTTGAGCTGCATGAAAAGCTCGCCGCTTATCTCTAAGCGTTAAATTGTACTCTGAAGGATATCTAATGAAGTTTTTGATGCCTGCGCTGCTTCTAAGCGCATCTCTGACCCAAGCAGCCGATCTAAAAATAGAAGATGCGATGGCCCGTGCGGTACCACCTACAGCCAAGATGAGTGCGGCGTTTATGACTCTGACCAACAATGCTGATACTGACTTGGCAGTCGTAAGCGCTGAATCGAGTGTCGCTAAGGCGGTTGAGCTGCATAACAACACGATGACCGATGGCAAAATGAAAATGCGCCAGGTAAATCAGATCGACCTGCCCGCCAACCAGACCACTGAGCTAAAGCCCGGCGGACAGCACGTGATGCTTATTGGCCTAAATAGGGCTCTGGTAGAGGGTGAAACGATCGACCTTAAGCTCAACTTCAGTGACGGCTCATCAGAATCGATGGAGATCCCGATCCAGCAAATTAAACCGATGATGCAGCACAAACACTGAGCCTTTCAGCAAAATTTGCAGCCGCGCACGCTAGGGGCTCTGGTTGAAGTTCAAACTGCGCTGCGCGTAGCTCAGGTTGCCCATAAAATTCTCGAAGCTTATCACTCAACGCTTGCAGCCGCGGATTCATGCCCTGCTCTATCGTTTGCTGAGCGCGGTCTGCAACCGACTGTTTAAACCTATCGCTCGGCCCAAATCCACCACTGAGGTTATCCGCACTGAAGTGGAAACGTTTACCGGCAGAGACAGAGAGGATCCACTCATAGGCTTGTGGACGCTGTTCTACCTGTTCGAACTCCTGCTGCTCTAGTTGCGTTCGTCCATCCGGCTTGTACCAGTACCCAAAGTCCTCCAGCGTGCGACGCTCGGGTCCTGCAACACACCAGTGGGCGATCTCGTGCAGAGCGCTGGCAAAGAAGCCGTGTGCGAAAATGACGCGGTGATGAGGATACTCCGCCGAGGCCGGCAGATAGATTGGCTCATCGTCACCGGCCACGAGCTCGGTATTAAGCGTGTCAAGAAAGAGCCCGTTAAATAACGGAATCAGATCTTCGATGCGGTGTTGCTCGCTCACTAGTAGGCCTGCCAGGTCCTGTCGTTGAGCCACCAGGTTGTGCCGCTCGAGCGGTCAAGACGCACAGCGACATAGCCTTTGGAATCGGTATCGCGACGCTCTATTTGCACATTATATGCACCGCCCGTCGGCGTACTCTCCTCTTTGAGCAGAGTCCAGCTACCCTTCTCTGCAATCCAGCTCTCACCGGTATCCATGCGGTAGCGGATCAGAATCCAACCCTTGTTGGTTACCGCACTCGCCACTCCCCAGGGTGAGTCAGCGTTCTGCTGCGAGCTGTTAACCTGCATCTCATTAGCAATCTGCAGCAGTTGATTCAGCGCAGCATCAAGCTGCTCGCTCTGCGCATCAGAGACTGCGTCAGTTTCAGAGGCGGGCTTAGTCTCGTCAATTAGGGCCGTATTGGTCATCAACTGTACGCGCTGCAGAATCGCCTGACTCAACTCCAGCTGTTGCTGTGCCAATGCGCGCTGATTAATTACCTGCTCCTGCACCAGAGTCAGGCGCCCCATCAACTGGTCGATCTGGTTTGCGATATTGGGAGACTCGCGCTCAACCACAACCTGCTCAACGGTTGTGTCGGCCGCTGCTGCTTGGGGTTGAGCCGCAGGCTGTTCCGTAGAGGCTTGCGCAACCAGCTGGGGTTCAGCCGCCGCTTGTGGTTCAGAACCAGAACCGAGGCAGCCACTGAGTAGCAGAGCCGAAGAGAGCATAAATAGAATGCGATGATGCACAGTAATTTCCTCAAAGGGATCGCGTTGCCGAAATTCTATCAGAAGCCCGTACGAGCGATCTACGCGAAGCGTATGTTCGCGCCTCAGACGTACAAGCGATCTGCCGCGAAGCGGTACGTTCGCGATTTTACACTCCTGTCGGGAAATAGCGCTGCGCGCTACATCCCTCCCACAATTTCTAAGCGCTCTATAAACCAGAACAGCCCCATCGCAGCAATCACCAGCGACGCGGGTGTCACCACCACTCGCTGATAAAGCGCCTGAGACTTGAACCAGTAGGCAACACCAAAGAAAGCGACCAACACAATCGCCAACTGGCCTAATTCGACACCCACGTTGAAGGCCACCAGCGCAGCGATAAAGTCATCAGTCGGCATACCGAACTCGGTTAGCACGGTGGCAAAGCCAAGCCCATGCAGAAGACCGAAACCAAACACCAGTGGCAGACGGAAGGCGCTGACTTTATGAACGAAGATATTCTCCACCGCAACATAAGCGATAGAGAGCGCGATCAGTGGCTCAACAATGCGCGGAGATACCTCCACAAGCCCCAAAACGCCCAAAGCTAGGGTAATCGAGTGAGCCAGCGTAAACATGGTCACCTGCAGCAGAATCGGCTTGAGCCGACGGCTGAGCAGGAAAATACCGAGCACAAACAGAATGTGGTCCAGCCCCATGGGTACGATATGTTGAAAACCACTCACCGTGTACGTCTGAATCACCTCACCTAAGCTCGGCTTAGAAAACACCTCGTTGAGCGGATACGGCTTGGTGGGCACATCCTCTTTGACCCACTGATGCGAGGACCAGTGGTACTCCTCAGTCTCGACATTTACCTGCCTAACCCGCGTAGCATGGTCACCAAAGGCCAGAGGGTAGTACCAAGTGAGTGATTTACTGTTGCGCGGGATCGCCCCTTCAAGTGTGATTACTGAATTACGCGGCACCTTGGTATAGCCCTTTTCGGCTATGTAAATCTCTTTAATCCGAAGCTCAATTGGCTGCCCATCTACTGCGAGCTCTACACCATCAAGCAGAGTTTGCTCAAAGGGCTTGAATGCTTCTCGAAGGTCCGCCGGTTCCATTTGTCTATACTGGTCATACTCATCGGCATTGGGTGCCTCTTTGGTGTTGCGATAGCGGCCATTAATTCCGGTCAGCAGAGCCTCTACACTGGCGCGAATCTCCACCTCTACGACTTCAGTCGTGTAGGCGCTAATCTCGATCAGTGCTGGCTTCACAACATCTGCCCTAACAGGGTAGAATAAGGATGTAACTAAAGAGCATATAACTAGAATGCTGGATAGATAGTTCAACTGAACTCCTCTCGTTCTAACGGGACCAGTAATTTGCCGAAAATGGCCCTTTGGCCCATTCGCAGACAGGAACCTAAGGTAACTATGAATCGTCGTCAACTATTGAAAGCAATGGCCGCAGCCGCTGCAGCGGGCTCAATACCAGCTATTTACAGCGCGCGCGCACTCGCGAACAAAAGCGCTCCAAACGGATTCTATGACATACCCATGTCAGGTGATGCGCGTATTCTTCATATCACTGATGTACACGGCCAGCTTAAGCCGGTGTACTTTCGCGAACCCAACGTAAACCTCGGTGTGGGCGACGCTTATGGCCGTGCGCCACACGTTGTAGGTAAGAACTTTCTAAAAGAGATGGGGCTGGCCGAGAACTCACCTGAGGCTTACGCCTACACCTACCTCAACTTCCTAGAGCAGGCGAAGAAGTATGGCCGCACCGGTGGTTTCGCACACGTTAAGACCCTTCTGGATAGGCTGCGCGAGCAGGCAGGTGGTCGTCAGAATACTTTGACCCTCGACGGTGGTGACCTCTGGCAGGGTTCAGGTACTTCACTTTGGACACGTGGTGTCGACATGGTAGAGGCGTCAAACATCCTCGGTATCGACGTGATGGTTGGCCACTGGGAGTTCACTTACCGTGAGGAAGAAGTGCTGTCCAACGTAGCACTGTTCAAAGGTGACTTCATTGGTCAAAACGTCAAGGTTCTAGAAGATTCGCTTTTCGGCGACGAATACTACGAGATGGTTGAGCGCTACGACGGTCGCGGTCTTTACGACGAAGATACCGGCCACGCTTTCCAGCCGTACGTTATCAAAGAGATCAACGGCGCGCGCATCGCGGTTGTTGGTCAGGCTTTCCCACGTACCTCTAACGCCAACCCGAAAGAGTTCTTCCCAGACTGGTCGTTCGGTCTACGTGAAGATGACATGATCGAGCTGGTCGCGCAGATCCGTGAAGAGGAGCAGCCAGATGCTGTAATTCTGGTATCGCATAACGGTATGGACGTCGACATCAAGATGGCTGAGCGCGTACCGGGTCTGAACGCGGTATTCGGTGGCCACACCCACGACGGCGTACCGCAGCCAATCAAAGTTAAGAACGTTGATGGCGGTGAGTGTTGGGTAACCAACGCCGGCTCTAACGGTAAGTTTGTCGGCTGTATGGACTTCTCTATCGAAGGCGGCCAGATCAAGAACATGGTCTACAAACAGCTGCCAGTTATCACTGACTGGCTCGAAGCTGACAAGGAGATGGAGTCATTCATCGACCAGATGCGTCAGACCACCTACGACGAGAACGTTATCGAGGCGCGCAACAAGAAGTGGCAGAACAATCCTGCTCGCGTAGGTAAGACCTACGAAGAGATCCTCTCTGAGAAGCTGGCGAAGGCTGACCGCACCCTCTACCGTCGCGGTAACTTTATGGGTACCTGGGATCAGGTAATCTGTAATGCTCTGCGCTGGGAGTACAAAGCCGATATAGCGCTGTCAGCGGGTGTGCGCTGGGGTACTACCACGCTGGAAGGCGACTGGATCACCATGGAAGATGTGATGAACCAGTGTGCTACGACCTACTCTGAGACTTACGTCCAGGATATGACCGGTAAGGCGATCAAAGATATGCTGGAAGGCGTCGCTGATAACCTATTCGATCCAGATCCATACCTGCAGTCAGGTGGTGACATGGTACGCGTAGGCGGCCTGGACTACACCATCGACCCAACTAAACCGCTGGGCTCACGTATCTCTGAAGTGCGCCTGGACAACGGCGAAGTGATCGAAGATGACAAAAACTACAGCGTCTCTGGATGGGCGACGGTTAACCGTACGCCAGAAGGTCGCCTGCTGTGGGATATCATCGCCGACTACCTGCGCTCTGAGCGTGATGGCAACATGGTTATCAACCTGCCTAAGGTCAACAATCCTAAAGTGGTTGGCGTATCGGACAACCCAGGTTTCGCTGACTACCCAGGTGAGTGGGCTTAATTCCTGCCCCTCCCCTAACCCTAAAAAGCCCGCATCCGCGGGCTTTTTTGTGGCCGCATGTCGATGTCGCCTCAAGAAGTGACCTACTGTTCGAGGGATCTTGGCGCAGCCAAGGTCGCGACCCCGCGCTCTGCGCGAGAGACCTTCTACATCGCACAAATCAATCTATATCGGCTCTGTTACGTATCAGATTTCGACGCTCAATACTGGGCTCACCAAACTATTCAGCCTTAAACGGACTCTATAAATGGATTCAATTTTTAATAGCTACCTTGACCTCTACACACTCAAAATTCTGATCCCAAGCATGATACTGATCCTCTTCGTGCTCTTTCTTGCAGGCTATGGTGTCGCCAAATTAAAGATGCTGATGAGTATTGATCACGAGAGTGTTGGCTACCAGCAGGAGGCCGAATATATTGCCAAACGTGGACGTCATTTGGCTCGCTACTTCATTCGCGCCTATGTAATAACTGTGCTTGCTATTGGTGCAGCACTCATACTGATGGCTCAAAAACCACCAGCGGCACTCAACCCGGAGCTAGTAGCTAAAAACATAATGCCCGATGGTTCGGTCTGTGTAGCTGGAGATGAGTGTGCCGAGGCACCGACTGCAGTGGCAGATACCGAGATGGTAGCTGCAGCCACATCAGATGGCGCACTACCCGGTAAAGCCAAATACGCTGGCTGTATGGCCTGCCACGGCGCTGATGGTTCAGGTGGAGTAGGTCCCGCCCTCAAGGGACGGGAAGCGAGTTATATCATCGATCGTTTGAATGCCTACAAAGCTAAGGAGACGGTTGGACCGAGCAGTTCTCTGATGTGGGGGCAGGCGGCAGGGCTCTCAGACACAGATATCTCTGAGCTCGCAGACTATATCTCTACACTCTAGTGGGGTCGCCTCAAGCGGCGAACTACGATGGCCGGTTATACAAGTCGCGAACTTGCCGCTTCGCGGCCGATAGCTCCTACACTGGTGTGTCGCACCGAATAAAAGGCACAAAAAAGCCCGCTGAATAGCGGGCTTTTTGGGTGTAGCTTGAACGCTTAGTTCAGCGGTGGTACCGCTAGAATCCATTCGTTCTTCGCAGTCTCAGCCTGCTCTAGGCCGATGCGTGACTGCAGGTGTGAACGTGCAGCTAGATCCATCGACTTCTGGTATTCACCAGCTTCCAGAGCTTCTTTAGCCTGCTTGAGGTACTTAACGTTGTCACGCCAAGCGAAACCGGCTTCACGAACTTCTGCCAACTTAGCTTTAGCAGCGTCGAACAGAGCCTGTGCATTAGCCTGGTTAGCTGGTTTTGAAGCCAGCTCCTCTTCAATGTAGTTGGTGTTGTAGCTCTTACCATTCCACTCGAAGGTAGCGCCAGCACCGTACATCGCGCGGTTCATGTCGAAAGCTTCCTGGAATGACTGCGCCATTGTCAGTGAGCTTGCGGTCAGGGCAGCAACTGCTGCGATCGTAGCGATCTTTTTCATCAGTTCTGCTCCTTACTTACGTGAACCTGGACCGTTAACAACGAGACCGTTAGACATGTAAGTCTGGAAGTACTCGAGGTTACGGTAAGTTTCGCTCTGCACTTTCAGGAACTCTGAACGTGAATCGCGGTGACAGCCTTCGTAACGGCGGTGGATAGTACCGATATCACCCCACTTAGAACGAACCACTGGGAAGTGCGTAGAGTGACCCAGCGCTGGGCTAGGCAGGTCAGCACGTACCAGACGGTTAGTACCCGTCAGGTGACAGTCAGCACAAGAGAGATTCAACTGACCACGCTTGGTGTAGAAGAACTTCTTGCCGTCGAGGTAAGCCGCTTTTGCATCGTCATTCGGGATGTCGATTGCAAACTCGTTACCACGTGAAGTGTACGCCATGTAAGCAGAAACCTTAGCGATTGGACCTTTTTTCCAGCCGTATGGTTTCTCACCGTTCTGTAGACGACATTCATTGATTGCCATCTCAAGAGTTACAACAGTCTTACGCTCGTCGTTCCACATTGGATAGTTCTGGCGGATACCTTCACCACCGTTATCAAAACAGTCAGCCAGGCTCTTGCCGTTTGCGAACTGTTCGTTAAACAGGGCTTCACCCTCTTCCAGATCCAACTCGTAGGGAGGGAACTCTTCGATCTCCTCCCACTGTGCACGAGATGCAGCATCAACTGCGTAGATACCGTTTACGTACTCAGAGATTGGAGTGTCTGGGAAACGGTTCTTCATGTACTCTTGAAGTGCAATACGGTCCGCCTCTGGATCAACAGTTGCCAGAGTCGCTCCCGTTTTCGCAGCCATCGCCGTCTGGCTCAGGGCTGCAACGCTCATAGCGAGCAGTGTCGTTTTTATAATTTTCATAAGTCCTCCGGGCTCCGAACCCTGATTACTTGATATCGCCAGATTCTGTGCCTGATGCACCTGAGTTTTCAGTCCACGCGATGTCAAGGGTTTCGCCCTTCGCGCCGCCCTCGAAAGAGAACGCCAGGTATGGGTTTTTAGAAACCGCAGTACCGAGGTTTGCTTCGAAAACCACTTTGCCACCGTGAGAAACGGTTACAGTGTCCAGGAATTTAGCAGGGATCAGGTTACCGTCTTTGCCTTTGCGCTGACCAGTTTCCATCTCGTGCTTAGCCATCATTTTGACATCTGTGCTGCCTTTACGGGCTTTAGCTTTAACTCGAAAAATTGCCATTGTAGTGACTCCTATTAAACTCGCTGATTAACCGCCACAACCACCGATGGTGACTTTAACTTCTGAAGTAGCGCTGTAAGTGTTGCCACCCGCTTTAACAACTGCAGTTACGTTAGTGGTCTTACCCATACGTACGCGAGTTGAGAAATCAGCGTTAGTGCCCGCTGGCACCATGAACTGTGCAGCCAGAGGAGTTGGGTTGTTCTCGATGAAGATAGCAACTGACTCAACATCTGCGAGGTCTGTGCTTACAGACAGAGGTACTACTGCACCGTTCTCAGCGATTGCTGGCGCTTTCAGCATTACGTTAGCGCTAGCTTCTGCGCTGCCACCGTAGAGGGCGTTCATTGCTGACGCCTGATCTTTCGCGGAAAACGCATCTTTGTTCCATGCTGCCAGCGCAACGCGCGGCATCAATGCACCCATGCCCATCAGCGCACCGCTTGCAGCGATCGCTTTGACAACTGTACGACGATTCATACTCATTTTACTCCACCTGCTCGTATCAGTACTGATAAATGTATTCGACAACAGCGTCGATTTCGTCTTCTGTCAGAATGTTATGCTTACCCATAGGCGGCATGATTGACAGAGGATTCTTAGCTGTTGCATCCCAAATCTGTGCACGAAGCTCAGCTTTATTTGGGTAACGTGCTTTCATTGCGATGATCATTGGTCCCTGGTTACCTGCCTGATTGGCGATCGGATCAGGGATCTCGTGACAAGCAATACAGTTACCGCGAGATTTACCGTGGTAAATGTCCTGCCCCTCTTTGATCATATCTCCGTGTGAACCCGCCACTGCAGTACCGGCAACACCCAGTGTTAGACCAGTAATCGCGAGCGTTGATATCAACTTACGCATGGTCACTCCTTCCAGTGATAAATGCGCCTTAAGGCGCTCTTTTTATAATATCGAGGGTACTCGGCAAACCCAAGCACCCCCGCATCTCGTCATTTACTGACTAGATTCTGCCATGTAAGCAACTGCGTTGGCTACCGCCTCGTCAGAGAGATCTGCACGACCACCCTTGGCAGGCATCACACCATTGTCGCCAGCGTAGCCGTTGATCGCGTTGCTGATCATTGACTCCATACCGCGTGCAATGCGTGCTTCCCAAGCACCTTTGTCACCTACTTTCGGTGCACCTGCAATTCCTGCGCCATGACAAGCTACACATGCCATGTTGTAGGTTGCTTCACCGGCTACTGCAGCCTCAGAGAGAGCAGCTGGTTCAGAAGAAGCTTCTTCCTCTTCAACCTCTACACCAAGCTCTTTCAGACGCTCCATCTCCATCTTCTTCTCGAGCTCATGCTGAGCCTCGTGAGATGCCGCTGGGCCATCCGCACCTTCGATGAAGTGACCTACAGGTGTAACACCACCGATGGAACCAGTCACCTGCAGCGCAGCTGGGTCAGCACAGTCAGACATACAACGCGTGTTTGCTACGTCTGGACGTGGATCAACAAAGAAGTTCGGCTCGTTCGGCATTTTGACGTCAGCCAGGTTTTCGTTGGTTAGCACGAAGTCCTCATCAACGATCTCGTTCAGGTACAGCACGTACGCAGAGATTGCATAGGTCTGATCTGGAGTCAGAGAACGTGGCGCTGGGAACGGCATCGCCCGGTAGATGTAGTCGTACAGCGTCGAAGCATACGGCCAGTATGAACCAACAGTCTTAGTCGGACGCTCATCAGCCAGTGTACCCTGTCCACCAGAGAGTACTGGCCAACGGCCTTCGCCTTCACCGAACAGGCCGTGACAAGAAGCACACTGTGCTTCGTACAGGCCCTCACCGTCGAGAACGCTACCAGAACCTACTGGCAGACCCATGCCGTCAGGACGTACATCGATATCCCAACCTGCAATCTCTTCTGCAGTTGCAGTGCGGCCGAAACCGAACTGCTCGCCTGCATTTACCGCACCCGCTACTAGCGAGCCTGCAACAGCTGCAGCAACTAGGGTGGGCTTAGCTAACTTGAACATTCTTAACCTCCCCAGTGTTTGATACCTGCCAAGTGTGGATGGAGTTCTTGTGGTAGATCGACTCAGTACCACGTACGTCACGCAGCTGCTGCAGCGTTGGCTGTACGTAGCCAGTTTCATCGATTGCACGTGCCTGGAGCAGCCAAGGCTGGCCATCCCACTTAGTAACCAAACTGAAGCGAGTCAGAGCCTTATCCAGCACCAGCCCCTTCAGGTTGGCTGGGGTCCAAGAGACGCCACCATCAAACGAGATATCAACCTGCTTGATCTTGCCGCGGCCAGACCATGCGATACCTTCAATTTCGATCATACCAGAGCCTTTGATTGGGTTCTCAGGACAAGGTGAAGTGATAACCGAGTTACACTCCTGAACGAATGTGAACTTACGTGCAGTACCGTCGGCCATCAGGTCGGTGTACTTCGAAGTCTCTTCGCGGTGGTACCAAGGCTTATCACCAACTTCCAGTCGACGTAGCCACTTGATAGAGGTGTTACCTTCCCAACCTGGGTTCATCAGACGAACTGGGTAACCCTGTTCTGGACGCAGCATCTCGCCGTTCTGAGCGTAAACGATCAGAGCATCGTCAAGACACTTCTCCAGAGGAATTGAGCGGCTCATGTGCGCGCCGTCGGCGCCTTCAGCCAGTACCCACTTACCTTCTGGTTTAACACCAGCTTCTTCAAGCAGGACTTTCAGTGGTACACCGGTCCATTCACAGCACGACAGCATGCCGTGGGTGAACTGCAGTGCCTCCATCTGAGTACCGCGCCACTCCATACCACCGTTAGCAGGACACTCAAGGAATTTGATCACTGAGACAGAAGGGAAGCGCATCAGATCTTCCATAGTGAAGATCAGTGGGCGCTCTACCAGACCGTGAATGATCAGGCGGTGCTCTTCTGGGTTAATCGTAGGTACACCACCGTGGTAACGCTCAAAAACCAGACCGTTAGGGGTGATGATACCTTTAAGTTCGTGCAGCGGAGTCATCGAGATAGAAGAGATAGACTCAGCTGTTAGCCATGGCACTGTACGACGTACAACGTGGCTTTCGTATTTAGATGGCTGACCGTATGGGTACTCGATTACACCGTGACCCAGCATACGACCCCATGATGGCTCGTTTGGTGGCAGGTTAGTCGAGTTGATCATTGCATCAGCGGCGTTTGCGCCGCCAGCAACAGTCGCTGCGGCCATACCGCCCACTGCTGCGATACCCTTACGGAGAAAATCGCGACGATCGTTGACAGTCATTCCTTCAGAATCTGTCACCAGCTGCTGCATCAGCTCACGAGTCGACGGCCCTTTGATGATGTTTCCCATCAATGCCTCCCGGCTATGTTAGTTTTTTTGTGTCCCGGCGCGAATGTTAGTGCTCTTGCATATAGCATTCAAGAATAAGCTAACCATATTACTAAATGATCTATACGAAGATCGCTTAGCTGAAAACGTGCTAACCACAAACGCATTTGGTCATAACACCATACTAAAGATGAGTGGAAATGGTACTGAAAAAAGTCTTAGGTCGACTAAAGCGCTAGGCGCGACGGCGACTGGCCTGACCAACCATCAAGGGGCATTAGCCAGCCGCTTTTAGGCGAGATTTTGCAAATCGATTTTATCAACCATCTGCACACCTGAAGCTTGTTGCGGCTCCTGCGCGTGTGAAGTGGTCAGGCGCAGCACAGTGTCTGGGTCGGCAATCCCGTGGGCATAGCCCTGCTGCAGGCCTTTGAAGTCAAACAGATTCTCGTCTGCCAGATGGGAGGGCACAACGTTGCACATCGCTTTGAACATCGTCTCGATACGGCCCGGGAAGCGCTTGTCCCAATCCTGCAGCATCTCTTTAATCGAGGCGCGCTGCAGATTCTCCTGCGAACCGCAGAGATTACACGGTATGATCGGGTAGCCCTTGAGCTGAGCGAACTCGGCGATATCTTTCTCACGCGCATAGGCCAGAGGTCGAATCACCATATTTTTTCCGTCATCTGAGACCAGCTTTGGCGGCATCGCTTTGAGCTTTCCGCCATGGAACATATTGAGGAACATCGTCTCAATGATGTCATCACGGTGGTGACCCAATGCAATCTTGTTACAGCCGATCTCATCAGCAAAGCCATAAAGCGTACCGCGGCGTAGACGTGAGCAGAGGCCGCAGGTGGTCTTACCCTCTGGGATCACTGACTTCACAACCGAGTAGGTATCCTTCTCGATAATGTGGTACTCGATATCAAGCTGGTCGAGATAGGCAGGCAGAATATGCTCGGGGAAACCCGGCTGTTTCTGATCCATGTTGACGGCAACCAGATCAAATTTAACGGGTGCACTCTTCTGTAGGCTCATCAGTATATCGAGCATTGTAAAGGAGTCTTTCCCCCCGGAGAGGCAAACCATCACCCGGTCGCCCTCTTCGATCAGGTTGAACGCCTCAATCGCCTGCCCAACTTCACGACGCAGACGCTTCTGCAGTTTATTGAAGCGCAGCTTCTGTTTGCGATCGAACTCTTCCTGATGTGCTTGGGCGGTCATAATTTCGGGCTACTCCTTTGAACGGCGCGGATTATAACTCAAGCTTTAGCGGCTGACACTGAGCACTTCTCATTTGGTTCCCAATCAACCAAACAGACCTAACGCCAAGAGCGCAACCACGAGAAAACGCAGCAGCTTACCGATCAGTATCGCCACAAACGAGTAAAACAGATTGAGGCGCAGCCAGCCGGCAATTAAACAGAGTGGATCGCCAACAACGGGCAACCAAGCGAGCAGTAGCACCCAGGGACCTCGCTGAGCTAACCAGCGTTTCGCTTGAAGGTGAGCGGGCTTATCGAGCGCTTTAAATGGATAGAAGTTAGCCAGTGCAGCCCCCATCCCGAAGGTTAAGTAGGAGCCGAGCGTATTTCCCAGAGTCGCCACAGCGATTAACAACAGGGGCGAGCTAGTCTGCTCGCTCACTTGATAGGCTAGTAACGCCTCTGCCCCACCGGGTAGCAAGGTTGATGAGATGAACGCGCTGATAAATAGGGTCCAGAGCGACTCTAGCATCGTCTAGGCCTCAGCCAGGTGGTCAGAGATCACTTTAAGAAATGCGGGACCGTAAGCCTCCAGCTTGCGATCGCCGATCCCGTTGATACGGCGCAGCTGAATCGCCGATGTAGGTTTAAGCGACACCATCTCCAGCAGCGTTGAGTCATGGAAGATGACATAGGGCGGTACATCTTTTTCATCGGCGATATCACGTCGGCAATTTCGCAACGCTTCCCACAACCCTTGATCGGCATGGGTGAGATTAAACTCTGGCCGTTTACTGCTGCTGCTCTTGGTAAAGCGTTTAGCCGGGCGTACATCTCGGCGCAGTTCGATGGTCTCTTCACCCTTCAACAAGGCTCTACAGCTCTCTGACAGATAGAGTGAGCCAAAGTTGTCCGGTGTTACGCGCAGCAGACCACGCGCCACCAACTGCCGAAAGACAGAGCGCCAGGTCGTTTTATCCAGCTCGCGCCCTATTCCCCAGGTTGAGAGCTGATCATGTCCGCGCTGACGACTACGGTCACTCTGCTCCCCGCGCAGGATTTCGATGACGGCATTAACACCGTACTGCTGGCCACTTCGGTACACAGCAGAGAGCGCCTTACGCGCAACCTCAGTTCCATCCCAGACTTCAGCCGGCTCTAAACAGTTATCGCAGTTACCGCAATCGGGATGCTCAGGCTCACCGAAGTAGCTCAGCAGTGCACGCCGACGACAGCTAGTGATTTCGCAGAGGCCCAACATCGCCTCAAGTTTCTGCCGCTCGATCTGCTTCTGCTCATCAGCAGCCTGCCCCGCTTCAAGCATCTGACGCTGAAAGATCACATCTTGCAGGCCGTATACCATCCAAGCATTCGCAGGCAGACCATCACGCCCGGCACGCCCTGTCTCTTGATAATAGGCCTCAATCGACTTAGGCAGATCCAGGTGCGCAACGAAACGTACATTGGGCTTATCGATCCCCATACCGAAGGCGATAGTCGCCACCATGATGACACCCTCTTCCGTCAGGAAACGGTGCTGATTATGGTTGCGCAGCTCAGGCGTCAGGCCCGCATGATATGGGAGGGCGTTAAAACCCTTCTCGGCCAACCAGGAGGCAGTATCCTCTACCCGCTTGCGGGACATGCAGTAGACAACTCCGGCATCGCCAGAGTGTTCAGCCCGAATAAAGCTTAGGAGCTGCTCTTTTGCACGATCTTTCTGGGCAATGCGATAACGGATATTCGGACGATCAAAGCCCTTAATAAAGTGCTTGGCTTCCTCGAGATGGAGACGCTCAGACATCTCTTGGCGAGTGCGCGCATCGGCAGTTGCCGTCAGCGCAATACGCGGAACATTCGGGAAGCGTTGGGCCAACTCACCCAGCTGCAAATACTCTGGACGGAAGTCGTGTCCCCACTGTGATACACAGTGCGCCTCGTCGATTGCAAAGAGCGCCAGCTTCGCACGCGCCAGCAGACTCAGCGTGCGCGGCTGCAGCAGACGCTCTGGCGCTATGTAGAGCATATCCAGCTCGCCATTCACCAGCGCTGCCTCGGTGCGCTGCAGCTCGTCAAACTCGAGCGAGGAGTTCAAACAACCCGCCTTGATACCCAGCAGCGACAGTGCATTCACCTGATCCTGCATCAGCGCGATCAACGGCGAGACAATTATGCCGGTTCCCTCTCGCACTATAGAGGGCAGTTGATAGCAGAGAGATTTACCCCCACCGGTCGGCATTACAACCAACGCATCACCGTCTGCTAGCAAGGTCTCGATGACCTGCTGCTGAGGGTCGCGAAATTGGTCAAAGCCGAAAGTTTGGATGAGGGTTTGGCGGGCCTGTTCGATCATAAGCGCTATTATCCGCGAAGCAACGCTGCAAGTCACTGTAGATTCGCGCTACACTAGCGCCGTATCAATTAGGACAGACTACGATGACAAATGATCTCGCCCTGATCACCGAAGATGAACTGGATGATCTAGAAGCTTTTCTTCTCTCCGATGCGGTCCCAGAAACAGCGCTGGACCTGATTGGGGCTCACGGTCTTCTGTGTGCTTTAAATATCGCACCTAAGCCGACACCGGCTTCAGAGTGGATGGCGATGGTATTCGATGGCCAGCCCACTTGGGAGAGCGATGCGCAGCGCGCGAGCATTGAAGAGCTACTCTCCAAACTTGATAAAACCATCAGCAACGATCTGTCGTCCGAAGAGGAGGTACCTCTACCTCTGGATCTGACACTCGAGACTGAGAGCGACGATGAGACCGCCGAGACGACCCTCTGGGCTGAAGGCTTTATGGAGGGTGTTTTCCTCAACGAAGCGCTCTGGTTCGAGCGTGACGAAGAGACTGTAGCCGGTCTGTTGCTGCCAATTATGGTTGCATCAGAACTGTTTGACGATCCGGAGATTCAGGATATCCGCAAAGACCGCTCACTGAGCCAAGAGATGTGTGATCAGATTCCTGAAGTACTGGTAGACCTATACCTGCTCTACCACGCGCCAGAGAAGTAGACTGCCAGCCTCAGGTTAGAGCACGTTAATCCGCTGCTCTAACTCACAGTGCTGCACCTGCATGGACTGCAGCACTGGATTAGCTTTCACCGCCTCAATTAGTTTCTGCTCGTAGCCCGGTTTGGCGTGCATCAATTGCACTGTTAGAGGCCGCTCTAACTTACTGAGGTCGTGCGCCAAACTTGCCAGATCGTAGTGGCCCGAAACCTTCGCGATCTCCGCCTCCTCTGCTGGGTAAGAGAGCTCTATAAAGAGCTGTTCGATATCACCGCGCTCGTTGATACGCTGCCAGAGTTTATCAGTCGGTCCCGTATCACCACAAAAGCAGAAAGCCCTGCCAGCGCGCTCAACAAAATAGGCAAAGCTCGGAACGGTGTGACTAAGAGGTAGCGCCTCGATCTGCAGCTCACCCAGCTCGAATGGCTGACCAGGACTAATCGGGTGGTACTGCAGCACGGGGCTATCCTCGCTTGGAAGTACTGAGAAGTCGGGCCAGATCTGCCAATTGAAGATATGCGCCTTCAACACATCAAGTACTTCAGACGGGGCATAAATAGTGAGCGGAGCTGTGCGTCGATCAATAACTGACGCCAGCATAAGCGCAGCGCCAGCAATGTGATCAAGGTGAGCGTGTGTTAGTAACAGCGCTTGGATCTGCTCCATTTCGGATAGATCCAGTGAGCCTACACCCGTACCACCATCCAATAGAATCCGCTGGTCCAACAAAAACGCCGTTGTCGCACCGGTTTTTACTACGCCACCCGACGCGCCAAGTACTCTTAGTTCCAATTCTGCTCCAACTGTATTTTGCGTTACGTTTGATAGAGTTCGAGCGGTAAGTTATCGGGATCTTTGAAGAAGGTAAACCGTTTGCCGGTATAGGGATCGACTCGGACGGGCTCAACATCGATATCACTCGCCTCAAGATAGCTGATCCACCCCTCTAAATCATCGACACCGAAACAGAGGTGGCGCAGCCCCTGAGCCTCAGGCCCCGAGGGACGTTTTGGCGCTGCGGGAAAACTGAAGAGTTCGAGCTGTGTGCCATCTGGGGCTCGCAGGTCCAGCTTCCAGGAGTCACGCGCCTCACGATAGTTCTCATCAACCACCTCAAGCCCAAGCAGCTGTGCATAAAACTGTTTGGACTTGGTGTAATCACTACAGATCAGGGCAACATGGTGTACCCCGTTGAGATCCGGACGCTTAGTAGCTGACACGAACTGTGCCACCCTGGGTTGTTAGTACTCGAACACGGTCACCGGAGCGGAACATCATATTGTTCTGCACCTCTTGAACCACCGAGAAGAGACGGCCCGAATCGGTGCGTACGACGATCTCCTGCCCTTGAACGGTCGTGGCGTTCTCTTCAATCGCCTGCCCGGCCATACCACCTGCGACGGCACCTAACACAGTCATGATGCTGCTACCTTTGCCGCCCCCCATAGTGGAGCCTGCAATACCGCCGATGATTGCTCCCGAACCCGCTCCCACAACACCATCGGTGCGACCTTGAATAATGACCGGCTGTACCGAATCCACCACGGCATACTCAATCTGCTGCGCCTGCTGTACCTGATTGCGGCTGTAAGCCGAGCCGGAGAGATTCTGCTGAACACAGCCGCCAAGTAGGGCTGTAGCAACCAAAATAGTGATGATCCGTTTCATCTTTAGCTCCTGAATTGATTTGTATTAAGGATAGCTAAGATGAGGGGTTTTGGGTAATGGTGAGCATACGAACTTTGTTCGCCTACGACGCCGCTCTCGGGCATCCTGCCCTTCGCGGCATAAGTGCGTCCATGCACAAAAAAACCCGCCAGGAGGCGGGTACAATTCGAGAGCGACCAATATGAATCAAACAAAGGTGTTTGAATTCAAAGTCTGTAGCCTGATCAGTTCGGAGAACAACACGCGGGATTAGGGCGAGAGGTACCAACCAAGCTATAGGTCTAATCTACGCGCTATTCGGGTGGGGGTAATTGATATAAATCAACAAAGCTTCGGCAAGTCAAAAACGGCGGAGTGATCGGTCGCTATTCAGAGGGCTATTCGTCGCCCATCATCAATTCAGAGACGAGAGCAGCGGATTCACGAATGAGCCGGCGGTCATTAATTGTGCGTGCAACAATACGCGCCAATGTCTTCAACATCTCCTTCTCGCCTTCGCTCAAGCCTTCTCTCTTTTTATAATCGAGCATGCACAAGGCACCGATGTTAAAGCCTCGAACGGTTATCGGTGCCCCGGCATAATATCGAAGCCCCAGCTCGCCAGTCACCAGCGGATTGTCTGCGAAACGAGGGTCTGTCTGAGGATTGTCCACCTCAAACACCTCTGTATCCATTATTGTGTAGTTACAAAAAGCAACATCCCTATCAGTCTGTTGCGCGGGCAGACACTGCCGACTCTTAAACCACTGTCTCTCGGAATCAACCAACGAAATTATCGCGGTTGGGATATCAAAAATAGACGCAGTTAAAGCTGTAATCTCGTCGAACACCCCCTCGGCAGACGTGTCGAGGATCTTCAATTCGTGCAGCACTTCAATGCGCTGTTGGTCATTATCCGCTTTCGGAAAAGTTCGTTGGGTCATCTTATGTCCCCCACGTTCTCGGGCCGATGAAAGAGGTAGCCCTGAAAGGTCGTAAATCCAAGATCAACCAGGTTCTGATACCGTTCTTCTGTCTCGACACCCTCGACAACGTGTGTTTTGTCCAAAGCATCAAGTAACCCACGTATGTGATGCAATATCTTCTGTTTTTGGGGTCGTGATTCAATGCCTGAGATCATCGAGCGGTCTATCTTGATGATGTCAAAGTCATAATCAGCAAACACAGACATTCCATTAAAACCGGTACCAAAATCGTCCAGCGCTATCGTAATGTCGTTCAGTTTAATATCGAAGAAGAGCCGATTTATCTCGTCGGCAGGAGGCATCGGACGTAACTCGGTGAACTCTAAGATCATCGGATATCGATAGCGTTCACACATTTCCAACAGCCGCTGTTGCAGCTGCTTTTCCACCAGCACGCTGTTGTCTACGTTTATTGAGACGGAGATACCCGTTTGTGAGTGCAGAATGGAGCCCGCGAGCATCTGACGTTCAGCCACCTCTAAAGTTTGAGCTGGGGTCATCTCACGGAAAAGATCCTCAAGAGCGATATTACTCTCTCCGATCTCGAGTCGTGACAGCAACTCAACCTTTTGAGTATTACCCGCTGTATCAACGATTCTCTGGGCATAAATTTGCAGATTCTGAAGCGCTCTGTCGCAAAATTCTTGATCGATAATCATGCTCACTCCCGAAGCACACCCTCACTTACAGTGTAGTGCAAGTCACACATTTCGCGAGTGTCAGACTGGGTATTACGCGCGTGATGGACGGACCCTTTAGCTCGCTGTCTTCACGTCCGCTAGGGTATCAAAGTGGGTGCAGCAGTTGCGTCCAGCACTTTTAGAGCGATACATCGCTTCGTCTGCCCGAGTTAGCAGCTCCTCTACGCCTCCCTCGAGCTGGGATTCGGTCGCTGCAACACCGACAGATATCGTCACTTTGAGACTGTCTGAATAGAGCGGGATGCGTTGGGCTTCCATGTGTTTTCTCAGCTTCTCGCCGATAAGCATGGCATTGGTCTTAGAGGTGTCAGGTAACAGCACTACAAACTCTTCGCCACCCGATCGGAAGAATAGGTCGTTTGTCCGCAAAACTTCTCCGCAAAAGCTGGCAACGTTTTTCAGGACCAGGTCTCCAACGTCGTGACCATAGGTGTCATTAACGAGCTTGAAGTGATCTAAGTCGAACATTAATGCACTGAGCGGGCGCTGGTTACGCAAAAAAGATTCGTATTCTTGCCGGGCGCACGCCTCTAAATGTCTGCGATTGTAGAGTCCGGTTAAGCTATCATGAGTCGCCTGATAGTAGAGCTCGCGCTCGGCATCACGAAAATCGCTAATATCCATCAAGTAAATGACTGCTTGTTCAGACTCTTCACTTTTGATCCAAATTCTGCGCATCAATAGTTGAACTTCAACTCCATCGGACCGGTAACCCGTAATTTCACAATTAAGAACCGAGCCCTGATCACCGCTGAGTGCGTCGTAGTTAGGGAGCAATTGGCTAATCGCCGAACCCCGTATTTTATCTTTGTCGATCTTAAATAGTTGCTCGGTCTGAGCATTGATAGATTCGATCTCGTTATTTGAGTTAACGACTATCACGGAATTTAACCCCCCCGTTATGATCGTTTTTAACTGCGCACGGCTTACATTCAACTCCTTCAGATTTATTCGCAGTTTCGTTATCAAAGAGGTAGAAAGGCCGATCCCAACCGCTGCAATGACGCCAAGAAAGATGATAACCCCTAGGTAGGCCCGATCGACACTGTTAGACACCCCCATCATGTCTGCTGAGGCTATGACTCGTACTGATTTCATCCCCTCGTAGTGCATTCCTGAAATGGCTAAACCCAGCAAAGCCCCACCGACCAAATGTGCAGACAAGCTTTGCCACCTTGCTCGCAACTCCTCATCCGCCCAGATGCCAATATATGAGAGCAGGATCGCGATTAAAATCGAGTAGGTGAAGTCCACCACCTCAAACCGCAATAACGCTTCCATCTGCATCGCAACCATTCCGGTGTAGTGCATAACGCCTATTCCCACTGCGATAAGCAGCGCTGTAGTTGCACGATTGACGTGACTGCGCTGCCGCCCCGCAGTCCAGCGTATCGCGAACCACGCAGCGATGATTGCGGGGAAGGATGAAACTAGCGTCATCCAAGGTGAATAGCTCATAGAGACGGGGATAGATACAGCGAGCATGCCCACAAAATGCATTGCCCATACGGTCACGCCAAAGGTAACCGCTCCAGCCAGCTGCATGGAGCGTCGAGTCAACGTATGTTTGATCTGTTTAGAGAGGTCGGCGATCGTCAATCCGGCGATCGAACCTACCATTGCAACAAGAATTGAAAATCCGACCCAGAACCCGTCGTAGGCGATAGGAATGACGGGCTCCTGTCCAGTGTAGAAGAAGCCTTGTAGGAATTCCGGTATTTCCATACTGCAGCCTCCTCTTCAGCACCGCATTAAACAGCACTCTAAACTCGCCAATCGAGTACCTTAAGCATAGACCAAAGTTTGGATCTGAGGCAGATGACGTAAAAAGCGTTCACCACTACACAAAAAAGGGGCTTATGCCCCTTTTCTCGTGTAAGTCTCTCTCACTCTTAAACAGCTGCCTGTAACATCGCGTGCAGCTCATCTTTAAGTTGCAGGCGACGCTTTTTGTACTCCTCTTCCACCTCAGTGGTAACCGGTTCAACCTCCGCTTCCATCTTGTACACTTCGCGGGTTACCTCATGGTACTGATCGAACAGTTTGGCAAAGTGGTTATTGCTCGTTTTCAGCGTGTGAATCTGGTCGCGAAATTGTGGAAATTCATTGGCTAGATCGTGATGCTCTTCGCTCATGGGAACTCCTTGTTTGTCACATTAAATATGATGTTGTGTACTAAGTATTATCTAAGTTCCAGATTAAGCTATTGATGTCGGTCAATATCCCGTCAAACAGCAGCAAATATGGACTTAAAGGGCGTTTACCTGTACCTTCAGGCCCCTAAATTTTTAGCTCTATAGATCCGGAAATCATGGAAACTTTGACGCTCCAACCCCGCAATTTCGCCAACGGCGAAGTACAACTTCCCGGCTCCAAAAGCCTGTCGAACCGCATCCTGCTGTTGGCCGCTCTGGCTGAAGGTAAAACGACGGTGACCAATCTGCTCGACAGCGCCGATGTAACGCACATGCTAAACGCTCTGACCGAGCTTGGCGTGAGTTACGAGCTGGCGGCAGATCGTCGCAGTTGTGTGGTCGAGGGTGTTGGTGGTGCATTCAAGTCCTCTGGTGCAGAGATGTTCCTGGGTAACGCCGGTACCGCTATGCGCCCACTGACTGCTGCGCTCTGCCTCGGACAGGGTGAGTTCACCTTGACGGGCGAACCGCGCATGTATGAGCGTCCAATCAAGGATCTCGTTGATGCCCTGCATCAGCTCGGAGCTGACGTGGAGTACCTTAAAGATGAGGGCTACCCGCCGCTGAAGATTAACGCCAACGGCCTAAAAGGCGGTCGCGTCAGCATTCGCGGGAATATCTCCAGCCAGTTTCTAACTGCCCTGCTGATGGCCGCGCCACTGGCTCAAGAGGACCTCGAGATTGTGATGGATGGCGAGCTAGTATCAGTGCCGTACATCGATATCACCCTGCATACGATGAAACTCTTCGGTGTTGAGGTTGAGAACAACAACTACGAGAGTTTTGTAGTCCGTGCCGGCCAGACCTACCGCTCGCCGGGCGAGGTGATGGTTGAAGGTGACGCATCCTCTGCCTCTTACTTCCTTGCTGCAGCCGCTGTCGCAGGCGGTACTATCCGTGTTTATGGCGTGGGTTCTGAGTCTGTACAGGGCGATAAAGCCTTCGCTGAGGTGCTCGAAAAGATGGGTGCTAAAGTGACTTACGGTCCAACTTGGATCGAAGTAACCAAAGGCGAGCTTAAAGGGGTCGATCTCGACCTGAACGCCATTCCCGATGCGGCGATGACAATCGCCACCGCCGCGCTCTTCGCTGAGGGCAAAACTGCGATTCGCAACGTCTACAACTGGCGTGTTAAAGAGACCGACCGTCTGAATGCTATGGCTACTGAACTGCGCAAGGTGGGTGCTGAAGTTGTCGAGGGTGAGGACTTCATAGAGGTGACTCCTCCGGCGAAGATCCAGTCAGCAGCAATCGATACCTACGATGACCACCGCATGGCGATGTGCTTCTCCATTGCCGCCTTTGGTGATGCCGCGATTACGATCAACGACCCGGGCTGCACCAGTAAAACCTTTCCTGAGTACTTTGACCTGTTCGAGCAGGTTACAAGCTAAAGCGCTTCGTTTATCTGTAGGTTGTGGGATTTCAGCAGAGATTCCACTTCAAATAGCAGCGCATCAGCCGCTACCGGTTTGATCAGCGCTGCGTGTATCTGCAAGTTGATCAGTTCATCCTCGGATACGTCCTGCGGGTAGCCACTAATCATCATCACTGGAACCGAGGTGTAGCGCCGCAGCTTACGAACGACACGCGGACCACTCTCTCCGGGCATGCGAACGTCAACGATAATTAGATCAGGTGGGGTTTGATCGATAATCTCTATAGCCTGTTCGCCGTTAAGCGCAAAACGTACGTTGTACCTGTCACCCAGAACGTCACGATACTGTGACAGGGTCACTGGATCATCATCAATCGCTAGAACTACTTTTTGAACCATCCTTGGTGCCTTTATTAAAGCCTGCGTTTGAGACTACTCTCTGAAAACAGCCTTTGCAAACG
>Ga0209652_1000769_pt1 | contig 26905 bp, 23 predicted proteins | sample SaaInl74LU_5_DNA_FD_184641 | JGI IMG/M metagenome (GOLD analysis project Ga0209652, IMG submission 184641) | Marine microbial communities from expanding oxygen minimum zones in the Saanich Inlet - ESP_74LU_5_DNA (SPAdes) (version 2) | ecosystem: Environmental > Aquatic > Marine > Intertidal zone... | reverse complement strand
CATGTAATGTCTAGAGAGCGAGAATATTCCTGCCAGGAGACTTCTCCCGTACCGTTTCGATAGTCACAATCTCGAAGTGTAACATATGTAACGGGATGTAACTACTGAATGCAGACAGAAGTATTGTACTAACACTATGGACTACTGTTCAATGGTACCGGCGACGTTTGTAGCCATCATAGGGAGAATGATAGCTTGAGGTGTCTCGAACGGTGGATTGTCCTTGCAAGCGGCCCAAGTTGTCATATCCTTCGCTACGAGATGGGCTTCCTCCTCCGGCCTTCTTTCCGCCAGTTTCGACATCCTCCCACTGCTGACGACAAGCAGGGCAGGTAGGACCTGCACTTTTGTGTGCAGATTGTCTGGTCCACATTTGGATGCAACTCTTGTGGAAGTTTGTGCCACATGTGCCCTTGCAGTAAGTTAGTTGAGATAGATTTGATCCCAACTCGTCAAAACAAATTGGGCAATCTTCTCCATCCACTTCTTTTCGAGAAACTGCATTGTTATCATCGTCATCACTTTTGATGCCTTTCTTCAAGTCAGCATGAACCTTTTGCACCTCCTCATTTGCGACAACATCTCTTCCCAATCGTTCTAGCCGTGTTTGCAATGCTGTCACAATTTGATCAAGCTCTTCTGTCAGATAAGCGGATTGGTACACCAGATGATGATTTGCAGGTAATCCCACAACTTTGAGCATTACAAACAAGAGATGTTTGCACAGATTTCCTTTCGCAGCGTCTGGACATGAACAACGCGGGACTTTTGCTATTGTTACTTCATACACATTGCCTGTTGATCCAAGCACTGTAAATTTGATAGATGGACCACCATGATGAGGACAGGTCGAAGGAACAGACGATTCAATAAGAAATAAACGTTGATGAAGCGCACGGTCAATACGTTCTTGAATTTTGTTTGTTGGATATGATCGAAAGCGTTTGAGACGCTTCTCTTTTGGAGCCGCCTTTGTGGCAGCTTTCCGCTTTGGTGCAGCCGATGGAGGAACCACTGGTGGCACTGGAACAGAAGCAGATTTGATTGCCGTAGTGCTCTCTACAGCTGCTGCCGCCACGGCAGGAGGATTATTTGAGACAACGGTAGTAGTTGACACAGGATTTTTCTGAACAACCCCAAATCTGCGTACCTTATCGCTATTCACATGCAAATCGGCAATCTTTGTTATCCTGACGCCATCAATCGTCACTATGCGATCGCCTTCTTGAAATTTATCTTTGAACCGAGAAGTTGGGTCAACCTTCGTCACCATCGCCCCACCCTTAGTCTGGTTTATGCTGAGAGTGAGCCCGATCTTCCCAGGTGTAATGAGAAGAATGGTTGTCGGTGTAGTAGTATTAGCAGTTGCTTTATCTTCCATCGTAGTGGTACTTATTTTACAGAGGCTGCTCTAGTGTAGTGGCTTCTCAGCAATCTCTAAAAGTATCAGTTTGTTAGAGAGAGTTGTTTCTTGTTTTTGACCCTTTTAGCGTTGTCGACATGATGCAAGATTTTTGAATTTCAATTTGACTTCGGTTTTGAATTCACGTATCAATAGCGTAGGAATTAGTACCCAAAGGGGCGCCAACCATCACTCGAGCACAGCCAGCAAAATACAACAACAATCACCTACAGCCTACACTTCATACGACCTCCTTTGCTTCGATGGTATTATTCATATGAATAACTCAAAGCAAAGAAGAGAAATACTTACTTATGGGATCTTCCTGGAACATCTTCCAGGCATTTACTTACCCTTGTTCCAGGCTGCTCCTTCCGCTTCATTTTTTTGCAGAAGCATCCTCTTCACTTTTTTGCATCGGAAGTGACATAAAGCAAAAAAGAACAAAAATCAAGCTGTTTTGTGTTTTGAACATCGGCGTTGCGCCTTCGACCAAACATAGTAAACATCATCCGTGCACTTTGATTCAAATGCACACTCACTTGAACTGTTCCTCATCACACGATTCCAAGTCCATATTCAGCTTGTTCGTAGACGAATACAAGAGAAGCGATTGGCTTGCAAGGACGACTCTATAATATGACAAACCAAGCAGCATTGGAAGTTATCGGCACCATCGGTGGAGCGTTTATTGCGCTTTCATTAGTGCCTCAAGTTATGCACACGTACAAGATTAAGAAGGCTGATGACATTTCATATATTTACCAATTCATTTACATTTTTGGATGGTGAGTGCAATTCTCTTTAACACGAGGTTACTCCTCACACGATCACATACATGCTTGACTAACATCTCTCCTCCAGCACTCTTGTCAACACATACGCGATTCCACTTGGTCTATGGCCCATCTTCGTACCATGTGTGATAGAACAGAGTTTAATAATGCTACTAACAGTTATGAAATATGTTTATGACAAGGAGGATTATGACAAGGAGGAGGCAAGAAACGGTATGATATTGAAAGAAGAAGGACCTACACAACATTCTGTTGAGTCCACAACAACAACAGCCTCCGAAGAGGATGTAGCAGATATGGAGGCAGCAAATGTGCCCCTTTTGGCACCACTACTTTGATGCGTAAGAACAGCAACAATAATTGATTGCAAGTAATGTTGAAGACTATTATATTCATATGAATAACTCAAAGAAGAGAAAGATATGCTAATTCTCAACCCGTTTTTGCAACCAAGGTTTGCGGTTCATTTGGTTCCTTCTTGCTTTTGTCGCCTCATCTCTCCTCTCCTTCCATTTTTTGGCCTGCTCCATGCCAGAAATTGCCTTTAGCTCCTTGTGAAATGCTGCACCTGCTACAGGATCTTTTATAATACTCCCAAACTTCTTAGGTGTCAGCAACAACAAGATCTGGCCTGCCGTTCTGCCGCTCCTTTCGCCTGGCTTGTGTCCCATGATGGTTCTACCACTATTGCCCACTCCTCCCTTTCCACCGGATCCACGTTCATGAGATTTTTGCCACTTGATACCCAACGTACCCATGTCTGCAACTCGTGGAGTGTGAACGCGACCACCAACTCCAACTTTAGATTTGCCTGCGTTTTTATTCTTCAGCTCAGCTTCAAGGTATTCACAAAGTACCAATGTGTGTTCGACCAGTGTGCCCTCAAGCTCGTCCTTCGTTCCCGTCGGAATGGCCATTGCTGGGTTGCTCCCGTTATTTGTGCTTGCAGTGCCAGTTGCCCCCGATGATTGCTTTGACCAATGCTTGGCAATTGATTTCGATGCCTCAATCATCCAGTTTTTACAATCATCAAAGTCCCACGTAGCAGCAGGTTTTGACTCAAATGGCAGTCCAGTTTTAGCTTTGACTTTGCTTTCATCCAGTGCCCCACCAGCAACGCCTCCATGCGATACTACCGTTTTATCCAACAGCAATCCGCCCTTTCCAGCAAGTGATGCACTGTGAAGATCATTTCTACGACTTGCCCTCGCATGAATTACTTTTGGACCATCTTCATCTACATCCAATTCTGCATCTTCTCCTGCTCTTTTCTTCAATATATGCTGTCCATCTTTGCTCAGCTCATCAAACGCCTCACATAGACATGCCGCAATCACTCCTTTAAACTGTTGTACCAATTCTCGATCATCTCGAAACCCGGCAAAGAACTCTTTAGCACGCTGTAATACCGCTTCATGCAGCCCCAGGGCATCAGTCGCATGTACCATTTGCATAAATGCATCCTTCTTCTGTCTATCTTTGTACCCAATACGAGTCTTCTTCTCCTCTTTGCCAAATTGGGAAATATTCATTTCCGTATACGAATGAGCATTGCGCAATACATTTTCAATATTCTTCCTCCCCCCACTTCCATACCCTCCAATACCTGCTCCAGTTTGCATCGATATCCCTCCCAATGTTGTCCCCATATTGTGTGAATTGGAAAATAGTGGATTGGGTGCATCACCATGATGATTACGATCCTCTTCTCCCTCAAATTTACGGAATTGTTGCCCCTCATGCATGATACTCTCACCAACCACAGTGCCGCAACTTGTGCAAATCAAGTCACCATTCTTCCTATCTAGTATAAACGACGCCTGATCATTATTCCCACATAATGTGCACTTCTTCCATTGCTCGACTTCACTTTTGGATGTTTGTGCCGATACTGGTATTTCTTTTGATTCATCTTCTAATGCGGCCAAGTTGCTACTGGCATTTGTACCCTGTCCTAATATGACAGTGTCATAAACACGCCTTCTGATTGCCTTGAGCTCTGAATCGGATACTTCGGGACACAGCAAGTCGGCAATTCGTCGTGGTGTCGTTGCCATGACATCCATTTCCGTACTAGTGTAGGTTAAGAAAATAAGGTATCACAATTTCAATATGAGAGAAATGTTCCTGCAAACACACAGTACACATTGCTGGTATTGTTCTTGTATTATGTACTCACCGCGCCGAAATGGAACGTAACAACACCCTTGCCAATTTGATCAAATCTTTCAATATCAAATTACCTGCAGTATCAATCACTGCATCAATACCCTTCGTGGCAGTGGCAGCAGATGAAGGATCAATAACCTGATGATGATCCTTTTGCAAATCACTCAACGGGATGCAGGAAAGAGTATCCACACACCCTCCCTCTACACCTGACATACCATTCACTAGTCCCCCCAATGTTATTCGTGATAGGATTGCTCCTGGTGATAATTCAGATGTGTTGTTGGAGTTTTTTGTAGTCGTGCTGTTTTTGTTATTATTGGATTGAGCAAAGGATGGATCCAATACTTTAAATTTATCACCACCACCGCCACCATTTTTGTTAGTTGTGTTGTGATCAATCTTTTGTCGCTTCGCCTCTGGAGCAACACCACCACCACTATTACCAAACGTAGACGCAGAAGAAAGAGCAGTCATTAAATTCCTCACCAACAATTCTCCCAAGGCCATTTTGGTTGCAAACTGTTCTTGATTTGGTGGTGGTATTGTGGCACCCGCTGCTGACGGCTTTACAGCTACTGGAAAGAGCATTCCACCTGTATTGGGAATACCAGGAGTTAGTGCATGAATCCATTGGGATATTTCCGGGACGGTGAGGTCCCAGAATGATTTGGTTGGGGTGGGTGCTTTGCTGCTGTAGTTCATCGAATTCTATATTTTGTGCGTCTCTAGAGTTCACCATGGGATTCAGCGATGATCTCGCTCGCTCATGTCTGTACTTCGATCCCTCTCATCGCTCTCTTCCAATGAATGCATCAAAGATGACATAAAAAAGAAGCAATAGCAAGCACAAGTACCACCACTCAACAATACCTCATCATGGGACGCAGCCACAAGCAACCCCAAACCGTAGAAGACGGCAGAGCCATTGCCGATAGTGATGATGAATCCATCGATGACGATGAAGCATTCAACTCGGAAGATGAGCTGAGATATGGCTCGTTCTTCTCCATGACAACAAAGAAAAAGAGCAGTAGTAATAAGCAAAACGGTAGTACTGCCAAGAAGGTCAAGGTTAAGAATATTGGTGATGATGAGAGTGTCGAAGAGAGTGATGATGTTGATGATGGTAGCAGTGGTAGTGAGGAGGCATCACACTCAGATGATGGCGATTCCGATGAAAATGATTGGGCAGGTTCCGACGATGATGAAGATGAAGAAGATGATGGTGGTGCATACATGCTTGACCTCTTGAATAACTTGGACAATGATACTACATCCAAATCCGACAACACAAAAAAGAGTGACAAATACAATGGAAAGATACAAATGGACTCCTTACCTGCCGAATCTGCCGTACACTTGAAAGAATCACAGTTTCAAGCAGGTGCGTTATCTACATCGGGAGACAAGCTTACATTGGATTCTTTGATGGGTGGTATTGCTGATACTCAGGGCTTTTCTACTGTGCAAAAGACAATGCGTGTATTGTCAAGTGGTGGTGGCGGTGGCGATGATGGCAATACCAACAAAAAGTTGACAACGACAGCTGCACCTGTTGCCAGAGTCGTGTCAGAGCGAGCATCCCGCAAGGTTCATTATGAAGCTTCATCGAAAGATGTCGCGCAGTGGCAGCAAGTTGTACATGAACAACGAGATGCCGAGACACTTGACTTTCGACCTAATAAGAATCTAGCTACTACAAGAGTCACACGTGATATGCTCGTGGAGAAGTTTGAGGCCAAGACTGAGTTTGAGGCAGAACTAGCCAAGGCGTTGGAGGTGGCTGGCATGGAAGATGAAAAGATTATGCGTCAAAAGGAAAAGAAACGTCTGCTGGCTGAAGGAGAGAGTGGCAAAGATGACATGTTTAGTGATGACGAGAGCTTGAACAACATGAATGAAGCAGATGATGATCTTGGATCGAACCGCATATCCATCGAGGAATACAAGAAGCGTCATGGTGAACTGGCAAAGATGCGTGCACTCATGTTCTACGAAGAACAGAAACGTAATCGTGTCAACAAGATCAAATCTAAAAAGTATCGCAAGATCAGGAAGAGGCAGAGGGAACGTGAGAAGGAAGCTGAGAATGAGGCGGCGAGGCTGGATGATCCAACTTTGGATCGTGAGAAGATGGAGCAAGAAGAAATGGAGCGTATGAAGGAACGCATGACGTTGGCTCACAAGAATACGAGCAAATGGGCTCGTAGGGTGTTACGACGAGGATCTAAGATGGACATTGAGGAACGAAGAGCTTTGAGTCTGCAAATTGCAAAAGGTGACGAATTGAGGCGAAAGATGATGGGCGAAGACGATGAGGGAGGAAGTGACAGTGAAGGAGAGACAGAGGAAGACTTGTTAAAGAAAGCGAGAGATATTTTGATGGAGAATGACAATGATACAGGTGCTGAGGGGAAGAAGGGTTTGTTCCAATTGGCGTTCATGCAACGAGGACAAGAAAACCAGAGGAAGAAGGCAAAGGAAGAGGCTCGTCGTTTACTCGAAGAATTGGAAGCCAACGAGCTTGCAGCAGTGTCAACTGATAGCGAAGATGAGGATGACTACGATACAAAGAAGAAGCCAAAAGGTAAACCAGTAGCATCAGCGGCAGAAACGAATAAGGTTCTACCAGAGGGAAAACTAGTTGCATCGTCTCTCCAGTTCGGAAAAGCAGATGGTTTTGCTATCAAGGTTGATGGAAACATCGACTTAGACGATAACGCAGCAAGCATCAAAAAGGTAGAGGATGATAGTTCTGAGAATGAAAAGTCAACCAAAGCGAGCAAGAAGAAGAACAAGAAGGCACGAAAGAAGAATAAATTGAATGATGCTGACAAGGAAGCATCGGGTGAGACTCGCAATGAAGAAAATCCATGGATGGCGGCGAGTACTGGAAGTAAAGCAAACAAGTCTTCTACCTTGAAGGTCAACATCAATGATGCAGCATCTATGCTTGTTGATGATCCAAAACAGGGCAAGAACGACGGGAAGAGAAAGAGAGAAAGTTCCGAGACTTCACCTGAAGAGTCCCAGGAGGGAAAATCCAGTGAAGGGATTGCTGAGCTCAGTCAGGCTGAGCTAGTGAGGAAGGCGTTTGCCACACCGGTGGACCTGGAAGCAGAAGAGGAGTTTCAAAAGGAAAAGGAACGCATGGCTGAACGCGATGATCCTACTCGGCAGTCGGCGAAAGAAGTTAAAGCCGTATCTGGGTGGGGAAGTTGGGCGGGAGCTGGAGCTCCTCCTCCAAAGAAGCCCAGGAAGTTGCCACCCAAACTCCAGGCACCGATGAAGAAAACAGAGAACGCACCAAAGCGTAAAGATGATGGCATGGGTACTGTCATTATTAATGAGAAGAGGCTCAAGAAGACATCCAAGTTTCAATTGAATGAGATTCCATATCCTTACAAATCACGGGAAGAGTATGAAAGGGCACTGGCCGGAAATCTTGGACAAGAATGGAATACTGTTCAAGGAGCCAAGGAGGTCACGCGACCATCGGTGCTTGTGCGAGCGGGTAAAATTATCCAGCCAATAACGAAGAAGGCAAAGGGTCCAAAGAGAGGACCAGCAAAGTTTTAGTAGCAGAAAGATTAGCTTACTTGATTGATATAATTTTATTGTCTAAATTAACGCAGCTAAACACGCTCACATTCCCAATTGCAATAGTGTGGCTTAAGATTGAATCCACTTTCTTTCTTCTTTCCACCTGTAGCTGACTTTAGGACGACTTTCATCTTTTTCCAGTCATTCTTTGCAACCGTTTCACTAGCTTTCGATAGGAAAGAGTTGATATGAGATTCGCTAGCGTCAAGATAGCGTCCACTTAACTTCTCTCCAGCTCGAAGTCCACCAACAGCAGTCATCGTTTCAAGCTTTGTGGAGACACCAAGTGTTCGAATGAATATTTCAGGGTTACTTCCCAACGCCATGTACATCGATTTGAACAATACAGGCGTGTCTTCGACAACCCATGGGGGTGTTGCTCCGGAAATTGCTCTTAATAGTGAAGCCGATATGGCAGCTGCACCGAGCACTTCCGCTGGGACTTCATTACCACAATTGAGCTGGATATGAGCCGAAAGAGCTGAAATGCTTCCAGCCAAAATGGACGGTCCTAGTAGCATGGCTTCAGCGATGAAATCACTGATTGCGAGTGTCTGGGGACCATCAGGTGACATTCCTCGCTGTACATCGGGAGCTGGACGCTTTTTGCCTCCAATATCTTTCATGAAGATAAATAACATTGCGAGACTAAGCGATTCGCCGAATAACGTTTGTACATTCTCAGCCGCTAATGAAGAAATGATTTGGTCGCTGTGGCGACAAACTGATGCCAATGTCTTCATTGTCAAAAACCAAGCCTCTGCAAGAGTTACTCTTGGGTCGATATGGGTTGTTGCCTCTGGAGAGGCATGCAATAATACTGAAGCAACATCAGGGGCGCAATGCTTAAGAACTTGTACACAGCGACGACACGAATCTACTTGATCTTCCACTGTCATGTGTTTACTCGAAGATAGATGCTTGAGGTATTCTCCTATCAAAATAACATAAGCTCCAGTATGGATCTTTTCTTCGCCCACAATATCTTCGATAAATAAGTTACTTCCAGACTCGGGTCCTTGCCCACACTGAGCTGCGGCCGCCTCACATTCAGCTTTTATCAAAGCAGTAAAGACCCCTGATGAGTAATCAGTCATTGATTGGCAGGCACGAAGGAGACAAATCACGCCACACCTCAATCTTCCCCATTGTTGAGTGGTAGAATCTGCCTCGCTTGTAAAAGACAGACCACTGTATCCCATTATAACAGTCTGAAACAAAGAGTCAAGATCACTTGCACGATTTCGGAATAAATGTGATAGTAGCGGCGGAGAGAAAAAAGACAAGTCGAGTGCTGCTTCGCAAAGTCTGAATAGTTTCTCAACCGTAGTAGGCGTAGACTTTTGAGCAACGATTTCCCTCAACTGTTCTTCAAGAAGAGTATGTAAAACAGTGCCGCCTCCCTGCTGCATTCCTAATCTGGAGACAACTCTGATGAGCAAACGTCTAGATAGGGGGGTAACTCCTTTCCCGTAATCAACTCCAACACCTCTTTCCACTTCTATGCGTTTTAGAGCATGGTGAAGGTTTGTCAAGTCTTGCAAGATGCTTTCACCACAAACTTTGAATACGCTGCTTCGTAACACGTCACTCTCACTGGACATTCGGATCAGCGCAATGCATCCGACATGATCTTCTCCGCCGGGCCCACGCATGGCACCTTTGATATCATAGCGAGTTAACTCAAGTGTAGACTCGGCTACTAATTCTGGGATCTGTGCTGTAGCTAAAATTGCTTGTTGAATCCCTGCGCAAAGTGTCTTCTCGAAAATTTCTATCAGATGTCTCTCTGTCTCGGTTGTCGATCTCAACGCCATATGGGCTACTGAAGATAGGAGCGGTGCCAATGATGCGAAACCAATCAAAACTAGTCGACTTAAGGGTAGTGTCTTTGAGTGTGGAAGGCGTTCAATTAAAGAATTGAGTATCTGGAACACAAAACCAAACGAATCTAACGCCTTGAAAAGTATCGTGCACCCTTCTTCATCGGGTTGTTCGAGGCACTTATTGCCAAGTTTATTCAATGGTTTAGCAAGAGAAGACAACGCATGTACCACAGCTTCAGATGGCAACACTGCAGGGTCTGTACCTGTTACAGCACTATGACATGCAGATACTATGCGATTGAGTATCATAATGGATGGCGATTTGCTCTCATCACTGCCATAATTTCCAGAATCAAGACTACAAACTGACCGACATACGTCACGCACGTCATTCCGCTCGATTTCGAGATCCTCGTCATTATTCTCACATAAATTGTCAAAGTAGTTCAGCGGATAAGCGCATGATGTAGAGAGGCTTAGCGCGCATTCACAGATGGAATCGATTGCAATTTGTTCTACCCTACACGATACAGCTGTCACTGAATTCAGAGCACTGTGAAGAATCATGAGTGCTTCATACGCCAATGCTCTTGTATCTCGATCTTGAGACTTGCACATGCGCTGTATTGCCGCGATAATTACCGAGAAAAGTTCATTACGCCATTGTTGAGATGGACCATCATTTCGCTCTAGCCATAAAAGGTGGGGCAGCACTGATGTTGCTGCTGCTGCCACAGTGGAACAAATTGCATGTGATGTAGTCGTTGGACAAGATGAAGCAAGTCTCAAGCCCCAATCATCTCCGGTATGAGAAGTGGAAATACCAAAAGCGGCTGCTGCAGCAGCACAAGCAGCATTCTTCCTAGCAAGCAATTCCTCCTCTGCTTGACTTTGACTACTCTCGTCTTCAACAGCTTTTGCCCTATCAAGGCGCTTTTCATTTCTCTTCTTACTCTTATTCCCTTGCTTCTTTTTGCCGTTTTGCAATCCAGTAGCGCCTACCCCAAGAGCTGCTGTTAGAATATCGGACACACTTAATGTAGGCAAAGCAGCTTCAAATATTGAAACAAGGTATTGGAAAGCTAAGCTTTGGACTTTTTGTTGTTGTATCATAGCAGGCGTGCCCTTGGAGATATGCATGAATTGTACTGCGACTTTGCCAACAGACTCATCAATCACATGAATCGGCACTGCCACATATCTCGCCCAAGCTTCACACATCCCAAGAAGCCGTGCTGCAGAGCTATCGTCATAGACACGACCAGTTGATTGTATTAGTACAGCCATCGCCTTCTCCATTCCTGTTTCATTACATCTCAACTCCATTGATGCAGCGCGTAAAGAACCACGATCAACTGATGGTATCCGATGTACATAATCTTGACCAGGTGGCAACAAAACAGTTTCAGGAAGTGATGTCAGACAAGCAGCTATAGAACGATGGATTGCATAGTGATGAGCATCTTGCAATAGTGACGGCATTTCATTGCCAGCTTGTTGATTGGTTAGATAGGCAGCAGCAGAATCTTTAACAACGTTGATTGCATGTACCAACGCGTCTATCAGAGGTGGACACGATGGATCAGGCGAGGGCGTGGCTTGTTTATCTGTTGTTGGCCGATATCTCAATCTGAGCATCGTGACTGAAAGAGCAGAGCCTAATTCTGCCAGCACTGCGTTGGCCCAAGGAGATCTCGCCTCATCCTGCTGATTTTGATGTTGCTGCTGCTCTTCAAAGTCACGGAATGCAGCTACATACATTGCAACTGCAAGACTAAACATCATCAACGTGCCTTTTATTTGCTCTTCACCTCGGCTTTCATCGACAAGGTATGGCGAATCAAGAAGTACCGAGGAATGCCTTCCCAATACCACCGCTAGTAATTCAGCTCCACTGCATGCTGATCCACCACCACTCCGATTAACAAGCATTGGAACATATCGTTCCAACCAAGCTGTCAAGATACTCTTTGTTTTCTCATTTAAGTCAGCATTATTGTTGGGTTGTGTATTTCTTGCATGTTTCACTTCCTCAAGAGCAAGAACCAATCTAGCAGTTCCACACTCTACTCCATCTTCTGCTTCAATATCTAAAATTTCAGTAAGTTTAATAGACCGGCATCGATGATTGAGTGCTTGTGCAGTAAATATCCTTTCATGACTGTTGCTATTATTTTGGCTACAGCTGCTATAAAAGAGACCCAAGCAACTCAAGAAGATTGATCCAGTCAAATCTTCAGTCTGATTGAATGATATTTCGTTATTTTCGCCATCATCTGTTCTATCTTTGCGAGATTGCAGCCGAGATACCACAAGACGCCGCACATTGCTCTGCTTGTAGGTTAGCAAGAACTGATGTGCTTCGTGGCGATTTTGATGTGATTGCTGTGAATCGTAGAGGTAATTCAACGCCGTGCGTAGCTTTGAGAGAAGATGAGGCTGCTCCATCGCGTAATTAGGGAGAATGCGCAACAACCTGCAAAACGGCAAGCGGTGTTGCTCAATACAGGGTAGGTAAGATCTACGGTGGTGATGCTAATCGACTCCGCTCTACTCTGATGTGCTGGTGCTTTTTGTTCGGCTGTCGGCCTGTCTGTCTTGCTCGGAAGACTTTGGTAGGAATTGGTAGTAGTTACGGCGCAATCGGTCAAAAGTCAGAAGGAAGTGAGCGTCAATCATGAGCAAACACAGGCGATGAACAACATCAAGATCTCATTTGAGGACAACTTCGTCAGACCTTTGATCTTGGATTCTTCTGAACCTGCTTGGATCGCCTCGCAGGAGTATGTATTTACTCTTGATGCTAAGCTCGGCTTCTAAACCACTAGTTACATTTAATGACAATCACAATAACACCAACCTCTGAATCCACAAGTCAAAATGACCCCTACACAAATATGAACTGTACACAACAGCAAAGCAAGCACCGACCTCGCAGGTTTACTTTCCAGCCTCCTCATGCAACCTCCTCGTCCACTTCCTCCGGTTTATCTGATGCAGGAGTCACCTCTTCAGTCTCAACCTTAGCAGAAGACTCTTCTACGTCATCATTATCACTTGGTTCAATCGATTCAGCCTTGGGCTTTGCTTCTGTAAGTTTCCTAAAACTCTTACCGATGATGAGCTTAGACGCTTCCTCCTCATCAACTGGAACTTCAAGTCCAACAAACGAAAGAATCCAAAACATGCCCTCCATAACAAAGTATGTCCCAATACCTGCGATGAGCCCGTATGCAATGGAATAAGTTAACGGCATCACGATCACTGTCAAGAAACCAGATACTGCGTGCGAGATTCGGTTGAAGTTGAGCTTGGTGAGAGATCTTGCCATAAGTGCTCCTACAATTATCAAAGCTCCTCCAATAGCCCACGGGGGAATAGAAGCCAGGATAGGAGCGAAGAAGATGGCGATGAAGAAGTAGAATCCACAAATGACTGCAGTTAGGCCAGTCTTCGCTCCAGCTTCCACACCAGCTCCACTCTCGATGTAGGATGTAATTGGAGAAAGACCAAAGATGGATCCTGAGGTGATGACATTAAATAGAAGACGACGTGAGCATGGTATAGACGATGTGAGCTAAAGATTTTCATGGCAACTTCAGCATAAACAAACTCACCGAACATGGTGGAAATAGCATCGACAGAGTAAGCCTGAGTTGACTTGGGGAAGTTGCCCTCGTCGTCAATGACTCCCATCGAAGTGGCAATGCCAAGTAGAGTTCCAGAGGTATCCAAGAAATCAACGTAAAGCATTGTGACGATAGCGACCCCAGCATTTGCCAAGTCACTGGTAAACGGTGTGATAATCATATCCAACCCAGTAATGTCAACAACTTTCTTGAAGTAATCAAAGCGCGCATTGCCAGCATCATCGTCTGGAAAATAGGTAACAGCTGTGTTACGGAACCAGCTGACAATGGTCACAAGAGCAATGCCGTAGATGAAGCTTAACTTGCTTCGGTAGCCGAGTGCAACTGCAATAATCATCATGCCTAAGAGGCCCAACCAGGTTCGACCACTGGTCATGATACCGCCCTCGACATCACACGTGTAGTTATCACTGGTAAAAGCAAATCGTCGTTAGCATGACTTTTGAGTGAGTAGTAGAGTTACTCAACTATCATTACAACTCACCTTGGTACACAAATTCCTTCCAACCTGCACAGATCATCCCAAGCTACCAACTTGGTTTGTTTCTCTGGAGGACATCCACCTAGTGTTACCGCCGTAGCAATATCACCAACAACCGCACCAATACCTTCTGCGGTCTGTAGGCCTAGATGGGCAAGGAACGCACCAATGCCAGCCGGGGTAGCAACTCTCACAGGCTAAATTGACAAAATTGAAGGATTAAAAGAGTATAAGATGAAGAACAGATAACGATATATGTGTATCAATCACCACAACATACTTACTTCAGGAATGAGACGAATGATCCTGTAACGCAAACCTGTCAGAGCAAGGACAAAGAAGATGGCTCCTTCGATCATAACTGCAGTGCAAGCGGCCTGATAAGAAACCGAGCCCTGTGAAATGAAAACAGCGACAAAACTTAGCTCTAGCTCAGGTTGCAAAATGAAATGATATAACCATACAACACACAAGTTCACTTACTGTGCCCCTGAAGCCAACAACACTGTACGTGAAGTAGGCGTTCATACCCATTCCTGTTATCATATGCAAAGCAAAGTAAATGTGTTTAGCATAGGAAAGTATATCTCATGGCTCATGGGACACAAACTGAATCAATATGGACTTACCTGGAGCCAAGGCTATGGGGAGATTTGCAACAAGACCCATCAATAGACAACCTATACGTTGCATATCGATTGAAAAGATTTAGCTACGCTATAATTCTCAATGTATCAACACTTTTCACACTCATTTCGCACTCACCAACCATGGAACCAATAGCCGTAGCTGTCACATACTGCTGTTTAATCTTCTCAAGGCATTCCCCGTAACTTTCTCCGAAAATACCTTTCAAAAGGGAAGATATGAACAATTCATGTGAGCACAAGAATGATATAATATGAACATGAAGCGCGAAGAGGAGATATAAACTCACCGGCCGGATCATCGGGATCAACGACACATGGTCCGCCAGAATCAGCAAGGATGCGAGGATTGACGGCTAGAATATATGCCATGGTGAGAAACGTCGCGGTGGCACCAGCAAGCTCGGTTGAGAATGACGACCCTCGCTCCTTAATCTGGAAGAACTTTCCAATGAAGGAGCTGTCTACTCGTTCGTTCATAGCTTCAATGAACTTCATCTTGGGGTAGTTGTCTGCTTTATTTGCAAAGTAGGTGAGGCGGGGAGATTGAAAGAGAGTTGGTCGAGGCGCTGAACAATATTGTACCGTTTGAAAGCAACGCAACGATAAGAGTACAAAACAGCATGATTTTTTGTTCTTTTTTGAGGTTCGCTTCCGATGCAAAAAAATGAAGAGATGCCATTTCTTCAAAAAAGTGAAGAGGAAGGATTAGGAACGAAGCGTAAAGTTGCTCCAGGATGCTTCCTTCCGGTATTAAATGTCTTCTTTTCCTTTCCGTCTGTCATTGCTCCTCATTTTCAAGGGGAGAGGGAGAGAGTGAAATAATTACCAGTCCATAGCCCATAGCAGTCATCGCAGCATTAGTGGGCAGTCAGTGGTGACCATGGAGCAGCTGCAACAAGTACTATCAACGCCGCCGCCAAACTGGCAACCACCTCTCGGCGCTCCACCCAATGCAATCGCAATTTTACACGCTTCATTGGAGCATCTACGAAATACAGGCGATGAACAATTTCTCTTTTTAAGGTCGACTTTAGAGCTGTTGACCAATCATGGATTCTTGGGTGCTTCAGACTCTGCTAATAACCCTACACCACTTTCGGGAGATGAGGAACAGCTTCTCTTTCATTGTGTGACGGGAGTGAGACATGTGATGCTATTTCGATGGGAATATTTCCAGCCATCGTTTCGATCATGTGTTAGAGATTGTTTACTTGCAATAGGTTTGGGTTGCTACAGCACTGGGAGTGTTGCTTTGCCGAGAACATTTACTATGGCGTGTCTCAGCAGTGCAGCTAGCTTTTGGAAGCGTGCATGGACTACGGGTGCTTCAAATGACACATCAACACAAGTGCAACAGGATAGTCAACAAAATTATCTGGAATCACTGATGACGACTAATTTGATGCCAAGTATGCAAAGATTCAATTCAACTGATGGCCAAGAATTATTTTCATACCTAAATTCTCTGTTGGTGTCTCCATTTGAGCAATCATTACAACCAATGGAGTTGATGCGGAGACAACACACTGGTGCCATGGCAGCATCATTTCTGTCTCTATTAGTTGGGGAGTTTACTGGTGGAAATTCTTCCGCAAGATACAATCTACCAATTGAATTCCATCGGTTATGTCATCAAGTATTTGAGAATGGGAATGAAGAAGATGCCGTGAGCGCAAATAGCAGTAAGAGTGGGTTAGATACAACATTGCAGTTATCCATGGGTGCTCTCTCTTCGTTTGTAGGATTCATGCTGAATACTGACAATAACAACAACGAAGCAATCAATAATGAATCATTGCTTGATATGGGTACAAGTACGGTCAGCCTAACATTTGATGTATTATCATGGGAGTTTGGTGCATCTAGTGGTAAATGGGATTTCTCCAATGGCAGCACAAAAAAGGACGGAAGCAGTGTGCTGTTACGCCCACCACAACGATGGAGAGAAGCATTGATCAATCCTGAATTCCTTGGTGCCATGTTCCGTGTTTATTCCGCTGTTAGAGTAGGTAATCAGCATTCCTTACCTCGCAGCCTGGAGGAAAAACGTGGGAAAATGGCACATCAACTCAGACAGCTGTTGCTCCAATTATCTTCAATAGCTGGAGGTCCCATTTTTGCCGACGAAAATGAACGTCGTGCATATGCCGGGTTTCTTCTAGATGGCTGCATGGACGCCCTAGAAACTATTCTCACTGAGAATCAACAACAAGGACGATCAATAGAAGAGTCAGATTTCATGTGTGCAGAGGTTATCGATCTTGTTACCATGCTGAATCGACTGGCCACAAACTTTCGTGTCCAAACTTTAAGTCAATTAACTTCGTTTCCAAGGTTCCTATCAGCAATGTCAATGGTTGGTAAGTGGCTGCTAGAAGGCAGTCTTGCAGAGTGTGAACGTGTACAAGGCGACATAGAATGCATGGAAGGCCTCGAATGGAAGTATGAAGCAGTCTCTCAAATTCTGCAATGCAGTGAAGCGATGGCAGATGATTATTGGCTTGTGAGTGGAGATGCGCAAACTGCATCAGATAACCTGGCAAATGTACTTGCACCTCTATATGGACACTACATAGCTTGTCGCGTGCGTATGTCATCTTTGGAAGAACATTACTTGACACAACAAGGAGAAGATTTGGACGAGATTAGGGAAATGATTTGGGAATTTGGGGTTGAAGAAGAAATGGTGTCAGCAGCATCTTTGGGAAGGCTGAATATCTCTGCATCCTTGTCTACATTGGCCGGAATGTTCCAGCAATGCGTGCCGAGGCTAATGTCATTATTTGAAGGGGTTGGCAACTATTGTGATATGACAGCAGCGATGGCAGCGTTGCTGGAAGAGGCAAGGATGTTGATTTTATGTGCATGTCATCTACTGACTGACGAGTGTGAAGGAGAAACTCCTTCCATTCCAGACGCTGTATGCAATGCTTGTCAGCTTGGGCGTCCATCTGGAAATGACTGCTTGACATCAATTGTGAATTTGATTGAGCTACTTCGCTCTGTTGCTGAAGCACAAGCAATGAAAGTTTCGGCTTATCCTAAGGAGTCGTGCCTCTCGCCATTGCTAGCAAAAACACTGATGTGGTTCTTTCGAAGGTGGGGTGCTGCGTACGTTCTTCCATTGTCTGATGATTATCACAGGGAGGGAATATTTGCTAGATGGTCTACTCCGGAGAGTGCTAGCCCCATCATTTCGTTCTGCGCAACATTGAGCTTGATTTATTTCTGCCATTGGCCGCAAGAAAAAGAACTGCAAGACGAATCAACTGCTCTATTACTAATTCTTGCGAAGAAGGGCCCTTTTGTCCGTCAATTGATGATGGTTTCTCCTTCGTTTCAGCAGATAGCTGCTTTACATTCAATTTGCGCCTCGCTTCGGCACAATGCATCTCAAGCAGAAATTGTAGCATCGATGTCATCATTTGGTGGACATTTATCAGTTGAAGCCGTGAAGGGATATCAGAGGCTTCCATATAGTGATAGGGCTCGGGTTCTTACTTGTTTGGTAGTCGGGTGTAGTGATATGGACAATGACAAATCGAATGCTGTGCTTGATAGCTGTTTGAAGGCAGTATCGAATCACTTTTGGGCACTCTGCGAGGCGTTAAGGTGAGATGATGATTGCTTATGTCTGTTTTTTTTTTGAACACTGAAATTCTAACACAACCGATACTCGCAGCAACAAACAAGCGAAAGCAAATGACATCAATGTGCAAGAGTCAGCCTGTCTTTCCATTTTACTTTACGGTGGGATCGTTTGTGCATCAGAGATGTCTGAACCCGAACGCGTCTCACACTTCATTACACCTTATTTGCCCCAGCTATCTGGTCTCATGACTTATTATGCATCAGATCTTACTATTTGTGAGGCTCTCCTGAAATTGTTTCGTGATTACGCAGAAAGGTACCTTGCCATGCTTGATAGAGACCAGTGTATCAGCCTCTTCACGTCTTCTGCCTCACTGCTGAAGCACTACTCAGAGCAACACTGTAAAAATCGAGTAATTCATAAAAGATCCGAAGCACTGGAAGGAGAATTCGAGGAAGAACAAAGTTATCAGGATATTTTGTGTGCAATTCAATTGCTCATCCATCTTGGCACGAAAGATTTTACAGACCTCTGCAACTCATCCAAGGGTGTTGAAACTGGCCAGATCACAGATTTAATCTTTTTTGGTCTACAACAAATTCTACCCCTCATGACACAAGGTCTCCTTCAATATCCAACACTGTGTCAAATGTACTTCTCATTGGTTGGATTCATGGTAGAGACGTACCCCGAAAAGTTATGTGCTCTTCCCTTTGAGCTCTTCAGCTCTCTTCTTGACTCCCTACTCTTTGGAATGAGCCACTCAGATTCGCTCGTCTCAAAGAGCTCCCTGCAAGGTTTGGCGTCTCTGGCAAAGGAACATCTCAAGACACACGCACTTGCATCTCATCTAGCTACAAAGGGTGACATCATTGAGAATTGTTCTCAGCGATTGATACAAGAAGTGATATTCAAACCAATCATTTGGGACCGCCTCGAGCCGTCAGGTATGGCCTTGTTGCCTTTGGCAGCGATTGACGTTCAGAAATTTATTGGGTTGGTCAGTATCATTTCTCAACAGCTCGGCTCAGATGACAAGCAACAACGTATGCACCAGGCATTCGAGAGGTTGATCAAGCCTCAAGTTTTGGCAAAGGTCGCTGCCGAAGGGAGGGAGGGAAGAATGGTGCGTATTCAGTTCAAGAACAACTTCGATGCGTTCGTCCGCGATATTCATTCTTTCCTAATTGTGAAGTAAAGCGGTCGGCAACAAGTAAGATAGAAGTTGACAGTCTCCCTGACTCAGCTAATGCTCATTTTCTAAAAACAAATTAATGACAACGATGACTTCATTCTAAAGTTATCCACCACCCCCTTTGTTTGTGCAATGCAGTTATGAGCACTGTCAGCCGACACTATCTCCCTCATGTCCCAAACCTCCCCATATACATTCAATTAATTAAAATACCAATAACAGTCCAATCTTCCTTTATGCCCCTCCTCCCAAGAACATGTTCACACGCTGCATAATAAAATCCTGCTCCGGATCATACGGATGCTCCTTACTAGGGATCTCCAAAATAGTAGGAATTGTCTGATTGTAATCCTTCAAAATGTGACGCATATTATTGGCTACATGTTGATTGATAAGGATGATACCAATATCATCACGTTGAGTAAACGCTTTTAGTGTGGATTCGACAACGTCGGTTTTGGTGTCTTGTTTGACAGTAAGAAAGTTGCACGAGTCGGCTGTTCGGTGGCCTACTCCAGCTAGGAGGAAACCAGTGACGGTGTCCTGATTTGAGCGAGTGGGTTTGAATGAAGGAGGCAATGATTGAGTAAAGATCGACATGTAAGAATCTGCAGTATCAGAGACAAACAATGCGCAATCCACCCATTTGAAAACAACCTCAATCCATCATAATCTAACTCACCTCATCACCAATTACTGCTACTAATTTTCCAGCTTCCTAAAATCACAGCGAGCGGCAAAACATAGAACAAAACGACCGTTTGAGTTGTAGTAAAGGAAAACATGAATTGTTTGCACAAGATATAGCCGTTGGGCAGAGATGCCATTTTTTAGAAAGATAACCCGCTGATGGCCGCGTAGAAGAGAAGACGATAGCACCCTACAATAGTAGGTCATCATCAAGCACTCACCATGATTAAATACTATGCTTCGATTGTGCTTTAGCTCTGAATAGTACAATAACAAATCCTTCAGGAAGTCATTGTTTTTGACCAAAGCGTTGGAGCGAAAAAGGTCCATACATAGCTGTAAGTAGTAGTATGTTCTGCCTTTATCGTTTTGGTACATTACTGTTCGTAGGTACATCTGAGAAGAAGACTTCCATCCTATCCTGCACAGCCTGCAACAGATTCTGTTGCTGCCTCTTTGCTACCTTCGCTGAGGCATTGTGGATTGTGGAGTTGTACCCTATAAATTACATAGTAATTATTGGCCATTACATCTCAATGTATGGTACCCAGTTATGACTCTGTTATAATATTCGTTAGATACCTTGAGCCAAAACAAATGAAGCAAATCCAATCAGCTACATTCAAGAAGGGTTGACAAACACATCTTTCATGTAGCGAAGAGATTGTCACAGTTTTTCCTGCAGATGTCAGGTAATTGCTTTCGTATCCACTGTCTATCTGTCACGGCAGTATCCGATAGATCAACGTTTTTAATGACTCCATCAGGGCATGACATTGCAAGCGAGTAATATCCCCTTGAATCTAATTTGGCATCAGCTGTTACCCTAGCACAGTCGTCACAATACCACCACTTGTTGTCTTCATTAGCCCATGGTGGGAAAGGTACACACGAAATATACCTGCAGTTGATGCAAGGACTTCCAGTTCCGCTGCTGTCAACAAGTACAGCTGTAGTAATCATGATCAAGACAACACTCAAGATGAGTCCTGCAAATCTAACAATGACATTTCTAGCACGTTCGCATTTCGACTTTGCAATCCCAAAGAAATCAGTGGAGAGGCGTTCAATTGTGCTCAGACCGCATAGAAAACCGTATACCATCCCTCCAAGATGAGTAAAGTTATCGACAAACGGTGTGAGGCCGACAAGGCAATTTATGACAATGTCAAACAATAGCCATAATAGGACTCTGACGTGCCTGAAACGAGTACCGTCACCAGAATCATTGACATGCTTACTGAAGAGAAGTGACCAGTTGATGCATATATCTGCAATACACGCTCCAATCAGTCCAAAGATACCACCACTTGCGCCGACGCTAATGTATTCAGGAAGGAATAGTGCACTCAGAATGGTACCTCCAACTGCTGGGATGATGAAAAGAATTACAGCAGCCAATGATCCATGGCACTGTTCGACAGCTTTGCCAATAAACCATAATGCAATCATGTTCAGAACGTAATGAATGATACCTGCGTGAAGAAACATTGGGCTGAACAATCGATACCACTCTCCTTGGTTGACAATTAGTGCTGTTTGCTTTGCACCCAATTTGATTAGAGTGTTCGCACTTGGCCCAATCATAGGGTTGATATTAATTGGCTCCATCAGCCAATCATTGACCCCAAAGCTCGCAATCAACATGCCTGTGCAGACTATTATCAAAATATAAGTGAACCAAGGCTCGTTCCATCCTTTCGAGTGCTTCTTATTGAAGTCAGCCCAACTCAAGTACGGTTCCTTGTGACCCCTCCTCCATGCTGCATCTTCTGCCCACTCTACATCTAAACGAATGCCAGCCAAGTGATCGTATAGACCTAGAATACCATACGGCCGCTCATTCCCATATGTCTCTCTACGTTTTCTTTGTGCAAATTGAAAATCCCTCAGTCGTTGCTCCAATGCTGGTGACAAAGTTTCATCATTTGACCAGTCTCCCCTCCTCAGTTGTTGGGTAAGCAATCTCATCATCATCTCTTGCTGCTCCACTGCGCTCACGCCAGGAGGCAAATCTTGCTCGGCAATAGCTTGTGCCAAGGCATCATCATCATCATCGCAATTATCAAGGTTTTCCAATGACAGAGGATCTCTTATTGTACCTTCCGCTACAGTGGTCTTGTCAATATGATCATCACTATCAAACACTTTAATACCATCGCCATTCTTGTCAACATGTTCACAGAAATTTTCGGCATCCCTCAGCTTCCTTTGGAATAATATCTGCTCTTGCATGGCATCTCTTCGTCGCTGTAATTCTTCCGATGAATACAAATTCGTCTCCGGATCGGGCCACTCAGCGAAATCATCATCTACGGGGTTGTACACTTGAAAGCCCTCGCCGTGGATAAACAGATCGGCATTGTCGTGGTCCGCCATTTTTGTAGAGGTGTTATATCGCACTTTGAGTGGCGATCAACTGCATCGGGCGTCTTCACTAATTTCTACCCCCTCTGCGCTTCTGAGTACTATAATCGTTGACTTGGTTGTCGCCTCTATTTTCATTTATGGTACCTCCGGCTACGGCTAGGCTTCTATTCTGGACGGTGCTCGCTTGGTGTTAATGTTTGGTGTCTTCGATGAATGAAATGAAACGATCGTGTGCGTGTGCGGCGGTTGTCGTGGCGGTTTTCGTGGCGGTTTTCGTGGCAGTCTTCTCACATTTTCTCGCTCCTGATTCTATCCGTCTGCCAGCTCGCTCAATCATTAGTACACCGCACAAATTCATAGATACCTACATAGTATGGTAATATATAAGAAAGTCGATGATAAGAGGTAGGCGGTAAACATATGAATGAAGGGAGGATAACAGCTGCCTTTCAACTGGATGAACTTATGGTTTGATTGTCCATCTTACTTTAGCATAGTGATCTCTTGCCACCTAAGTATCGACGAATCATCACTAAATAACGTACGACGAGTTTCTGAAGCTGCGAACAATCTTCACCACAGCAAAAGGCACCCAAAAGTTGTTGCAATAAAATAACGGTATTGTGATTGGCAACCGACAAAGAAGTACTACCTAACTCCACAACTCGAGGGATTATCACAATCAAACTCACACTCTGACAACATTAAGCTCATTTTGCAAAAGGATTCATAGTATGAAATGAAAGATCATTGACCGATTGGGATTGCGACTTCAACTTTCCAGAAGAAGTATCATTGCCTTCAAATAAGAATTTCATAATTGAATCTGATTGATCATCAGCTTCTTCCGCCTGTTGTGTAAGTACGAGACCAAATGCGTCTGATGACGCTAGTTGATCAAGAGATTGGTGGCTATTGAATAATGAATTCATATTTGGCCCCATCCCCAAGGTCTGGTGATACTGGTTGGTGTTAAGACTTTGATTGGCATTAACATGACTAGGTTGATTCAACGAGGCACCGAATTCATTGATGAGAGTTGGTGCGACTTGCGCAAAAGGGTTCAAAGTTTGCACTGGAGCCGGTTGTGGGATCATTCCGAAGTTGTTCATATTTCCAACGAAGCCATTGTTTTGCATATGATCGACATTAGTCATCGGTGGTTGTTGAGAGAATCCTGGAGGTGGCATCAGCCCTGGGGGTGGTGGCAGTGTTGCCTTAGTAGGCTGACTCGAAGCTGGTTGATTCTGTTCGGGCACATTGAAGGCTGGAGGAGGAAGGGCAGTTTGAGCAATTTCTGATTCAGGAGGAGCAAGAGTAGGTGGTGCTTGATCGTTTTCCTGCGCCTGTTCAATACCTGGCGGAGGTGGCATATTACTCTTGCTACTTTCCAACAGAGCAGCCGGTGTCAGCAAAGCAAGACCGGTCTCTGAATACGTCATCTTCAAAGGAACAACTTCTTTCATCACTGCGTCGTTGTCTTGGGTTGTCGTCTCCATTTCATCTGCCAACGAAGATGGCTCTGGAGAGAAATTTGTTTCGGCAGCAGCAACTTCATCTTCATATTGGTCATCAACACTGTCGCTGGATTGGTACAGTTCCCTCTCGTTCGTTTCAGGATTTCTCGCCAAGTAGAACTCAGATTGATCATAGCCATAAACAGTAGAAAGAGCTGCATTCTTGTCAGCAAACAAAAGGAAGAGTTGAATCATTGTTTGCACTTCGCTTTCCATCTTTTTATTTGCAGTAGACTTCTTCTGTGTCAAGACTGATATCACCTCCTCTGTGGGCGCATACTTTGATTTTCCACTAGTGTGATTATCAGCATGTTTGAGAAACGAGTCAAATGGAACGTATCCACAAAATTCAGCAAAATCTTTCACTTCAATTAAATCAGCCGTCGCCTCGTCTTCAGATGAAGGATTTGCTAAAGAATCGAGTTGATTCGCCACTTTTGCAACTGAACCCCAAAACTCGTCATGACTTTTTTTACAGAAGTCGCGGATGATGTGGCAGTTTCGGTTGGCTGAAGCAGCACTCGAAAATTTCTTGCCAGGGAAGAAATGTAGGCCGTGAAACCATTCTGAACCTTTGTACATTGCATTCACGAAGCTTACACCCAACAGCATCGGAGACAGTGACCGGATTGATCCAAACTTCCCGCCCTCTTTATTTGCAAGATAGGTCCCAACATCATTCATCAACACGGTGCAGAACCTTAAAACAAACGAAAACGCTAGTGCATTACTTGCAATGATGTCATCTTCCTTCCAGTTGGGGTCTTTACGACGCTTTTTGTCAAACATGGAAGCCTTGCACAACTTTCCACCATTGCTTGCCCCTAGAGTAGTAAATGACAGAATCGCAACTATTTTGCACAACAGTGACTCTCCAAACGAAGCATTGTTGATGAGTTTTTTGAAGATCTCCATCATAGAATCCATGTCTTGTATCACATCTTGAAACGATGATGCACCATCCAACGAGACACCTTTCACGAAGGACCACTGCAGATCGACAAATTTCGCAAGTGCCATCCGATTCATTGCTGTTTTTTGTTTTTGTTGCCAGTCTCTTTGTGCTTTCTTGTCCGCCTTATCACCTTCCTTTTCATTGACCTCAAAAATACCTCGGGAGAATGAATCATCTTCCCTAGCATGTTCGTCAAGCCACTTGGCGTTGGATGTGAAAAGACGCTTCAGATTTGAATCACTCATAGCCGAAGGAGCTTGTGTAGCCATCATTGATCGTGCATAGTAATACAATGCCACTGCAGATAATGAGTCCTGGGATTGTGCAACCACTGCCAATTGATTGAATGGATTACCATTGCCTGGGTATAACTTTGAGGATTTGAGATAAGTCTCTTCCGCCTGCTTATAGGATTCATCGTAGCGAAGGAGATCCCCCATATAAAGGTGCGACCAATAGAGTATTGCAACCACCGCGTGTTCATAGTCATCATTCTCCGAATTTTCAGACACATTCGTAGACTGAGATTGAGACATGGGTAGGAGCAGCTTCAACATTTTGTCAATGAGCCATTCATACAACTTAAGTGCCTCCTTTATGGATCCCTTCAACCGTTCATTTACTAAGCTAACAATTTTTTCCGACCCTGCCACATCCCCTCCACTAACCTGACGCTTCTTCGCCCGACTTTTTTCTTTCGATAATTCCATGCGTAACTCACTCACACGGCTGTAGAAACAGCTGTGCCAAAGGCGTCTGGATGCATCTTTGGAGTGTGACATCACAGGATCAGCCACAATGACTTCAATCAAAACTTGGCAAAGTTTGGCCCGCAGTCCCTGGGCTTTTTGATCCGTACCAGCGGGCAACTTCCGCTTGGCCTTCTTATCGTCGTCAATCGCTGAGAGTTGTGCCTCTAGCTTTTCCGCCTGTGAAAATTTGGCTAAGATTGATTCAGTATTATCCGTGTCTTGCGTTAGGCTGCTATGAGCGGAGCGCTTGCTACCCTGAGAATGAGTGTGCCGTGCCATAATAGGAATAATATGTAATTTGCTCGGTGCGGTCAAACGTCAAACTGAAAGTTGGAGGTCAACGGCAAGAAATAGCCTTGAGATAGGGCTGATTTAATTTCACGCCCAGGAGAACTCACAATTCAACGACTTCAAAAGGGAGACAATTGCAACAAGTCAACCCCGCTTCCCTTCTCTGTCTCCATACTCAGGTCTCGTTTGTAGGCGGCTGAGGGCGGCGCTTTGTGCGTTTTGTTAGGTTTTGTTTTTTCATGATCATGGATTGGGCTTTTCTTTCGGACAGACTGCGTATCGCGTCGAGCAACGGAACATGGAGTGTCACAAGGTAGATAACGATTATGTACTGACATGTGACTATTTTGCAGAGCCGAATGGGATCGACTTAGGCTACTCACTGTTATCCTTTTTGAATGTGTGCTTAAAATGTATTCGATATATTCGATCGCGTCGCGTATAAGTCTGTAATGCTCTTCCATAAATTCTCCTTGGAACGAGTGCTTTGGGTCGAGCCATACGTGACGTATTATAGTAGTGCTTCTGATATTGTACTACTTTTATGTTCTTCACCTGTTCTCATCTCTTGCTTACATACATTTACATGGACATGGACATGGACATGGAGTTTGTCACAAGCACAACAAAGCGCGAGTGCTATATTTGATTGTGCAACTAGAGCTAGAGCCAGAAGTGACCACTCTAGGAGCTATTGGATATCATGGTGCACTGCTAACTAAACTTGTACTTGCCGGAACAAGGCAGAATGATTGTCGTAGTGGTATTGAAATACCGAGAGAATCTTCCCTCTGTGACATATGGTACTTACATAGTCTCACATGGTTTTCATAGACGAGACTTCGGCCTACATAAAAGGCCTACACGGCCCGGCCAGCCTGACATTTTGGAGTATCGGCGATTTATTCATCGCCAAAATCTTTTCCATGAGCTCAACAAAACACCATGGAGGAGTATGCCCT
>Ga0209652_1000767_pt1 | contig 26920 bp, 30 predicted proteins | sample SaaInl74LU_5_DNA_FD_184641 | JGI IMG/M metagenome (GOLD analysis project Ga0209652, IMG submission 184641) | Marine microbial communities from expanding oxygen minimum zones in the Saanich Inlet - ESP_74LU_5_DNA (SPAdes) (version 2) | ecosystem: Environmental > Aquatic > Marine > Intertidal zone... | reverse complement strand
GGGCATAGGTCTCGCGGCCGGCGTCGGTGGGATGCAGGGCCTGCACCCGGCGATCCCCGGGCACGGCGACACGCTGCACAAGGTGCCGTTGTTCCAACTGGTCGACGATGGCCACAAGGCCGGACCGTTCAATGCCAAGCTGGCGGGCAAGGTCGCTTTGGCTGATGCCGGGATGCTCTACCGTGACCGAGAGGGCGGAAAAGACCCGGGCAGACAGGTCGTCGGCCGCCAGCGCCTCGCGGAAGTCCATCTGCAGCAGGATATAAACCCGTTTGAGGTTGTAACCGATCAGCTGGTCAAGGCTGTTGTCCCCGACGTCAACGCCGACTGCAACCCCGACCTCCACCCCGGACGCTGCTGCGGACGAGGTGTCCGGCTTTGCCGTTGCCGCGTTGGATGCCGTCCTCGCCATGTCGTCCTCCTGCACACCCGGCCCCATTGAGCTAATTCACTATGCCGGGATTGTTTAGCTGCTAAACTGTTATACAATTCAGCAGCGAAAAGTCCACGTTTCTTCTTTGCTTGGGCGGACTTGTCCCGGTGTGCGGGCCACCCTTGCTGCGTCCGGTCAAATGACCACCCTCGCCACGTCAAGGAGGCTTTGACCATGATCCCGTTTGCCGCCCCGCTTGGAGATATTGAGGCGGCGCTAAGGCTTGCCACGGAGGGGCAGGACCTGCCTGATTGGGACGGCGACCTGGCCCGCGACGTCCTTGGCCATTTCGCGACCTTCGCCGAAGGCGTGCTGGCGCCCATCGACGAAACCGGCGACCGGCAGGGCTGCCGGATCGAGGGGGGGCGGGTCCGCACCCCGGACGGATTTCCCGCGGCCTACGCGGCCTACGCCCGCGACGGCTGGCCCGGACTGACCTTGCCTGAGGCCTTTGGCGGGCAGGCCCTGTCGCCATTGATCGGCGCGGGCGTGACCGAGGTTTTTGCCGGGGCGAATATGTCGCTGCAGATGGTGACGGGGCTGGTCGCAGGGGCGGCCCGCACGATCCTTGCCTTTGGCAGTCCCGACCAACAGGCGCGCTGGCTGCCCCGTCTGGCCTCTGGCGATATCCTCAATACCATGTGCCTGACCGAACCGGGGGCAGGGTCGGACCTGTCCCGCATCCGGACCCGGGCAAGGATGGACGGCACCGTTTGGCGGATCGACGGGGAAAAGACCTTTATCTCGGGCGGAGATCAGGACCTGACCAAGGACATCCTGCACTTTGTTCTCGCCCGGACGGGCGACGAGGCGGGGGTCAGGGGGCTAAGCCTGTTCCTGTGCCCATCCCAAAGCGGTCAGGGGCGCAATGCGGTAAAGGTGACCCGGATCGAGGACAAGATGGGGCTTCATGCCTCGCCCACATGCCACATGGTGTTTGACGGGGCCGAGGCCGAGCTTTTGGGCGCGCCGGGGCAGGGGCTTCGCGCCATGTTCACGCTGATGAAGCACGCCCGGATCGATGTTGCCCTTCAGGGGGTCGCCTTGGCGAGCCGCGCCCATCATATCGCCTCGACCTATGCCGCCGACAGGAAGCAGGGCCGGGGGCAAGGTCGGGAACAGGGCCGGGAACAGGGCCAGGCACACCAAGGGCCGGTGACCATCGACCAGCACCCGGCCGTGCGGCGCATGCTGGAGGAGCAGCGGGCACTGGCGCTGGGCGGACGGCTGATGTGCCTTGATGCCCTTGTCGCCCTTGAAGCCGGGCAGGGGCCGCTGGCGGATTTCCTGACGCCTGTTTGCAAGGTCTTTGGCTCGCAGGCCGGTATCCGGGCGGCGGACCTCGGCCTTCAGGTTCTGGGGGGCTACGGCTATCTGGCAGAGTACCGGATGGAACAGATCTACCGCGACGCCCGTATCACCGCGATCTACGAAGGCACCAATGAGATCCACGCCCTTGCCCTGGCCGGGCGGGGGCTGGCGCAGCCGGGCGGGGCAGAGGCCTTTGAGGCCTATCTTGCAAAAGGGCTGGACCCCGCAACGGTGGCCCGCTGGACCCGGTTGTGGCATGCGGTGGGGGCTGCGGGCGATGTCGGTTTGCTGGCCGATGACTTCATGCAGGCCACGGCCCTGTTTGCATGGCTGTCGGTCCTGAACCGGCTGGACGGGGCGAAGACGGAAACTCAGACCAAGGAGACCCTCGCCCGCATCGCCTTTCACGAAGCCTGTATCGGGGTAAAGTTGCCCGAGGCCGGGGGGGGCGCTTGCCTTCAAGGGCCTTAGTCTTCAGTGTCCGGATCACCAAGGGCTACGTCTCGCGGCCGCTGTCGGGGGACCGGGTGGCGCAGGTCCTCGCTGACCCGCCTTTGCGGGCTCAGGCGTACATTGGAACCGGGGCAACCGTCAGAAAGAGGGCCGCGAGGCGTTTTCCCAAGGGCTGTCGCCCAAGGCGACAAATGCCGAACGGTTCGCCCGGCTTTGGGACCTGACCTGCGGTCTGGTCGGTCTGTCCTAGGCCTGCCTCAGGACGTTTCGGGTGCGACCTCCTCCAGAACCCGTCGGGCGATCCGAAAGCACTCGACCCCCTGAGGGACGCCGCAATAGATGGCGATGACGTGGATGATGGCCCGGATCTCTTCCTTGCTGACGCCATTGGTGATGGCGCCTTTCAGGTGCAGCTCCCATTCGTGCATCTTGCCAAGGGCCCCGATCATCGACAGGTTCATCATCGACCGGGTCTTTGGGTCGATCACGTCGTCGCCCCAGCCAAATCCCCAGCACCAGGCTGTCATCGCCTCCTGAAAGGGGCGGCTAAAGTCGTCGGCGGCGGCAAGGTTGCCCTCGACATAGGCCGCGCCAAGGGTGGCCTTGCGTTGTTCCAGTCCTTTGAGGAACAGGTCCTCGTCAAATGTGCTCATGGAGGAAGTCCCTGCAATTGTTGGGTTGTGGCACCGCATGGAGGATACCTTTGAACCGTTGAGTGGTCGTGCGACTTGGGCCGAATAGAGGACCCGGACGCACCGGGGGGCGTTGCGCTGCGACTAAAGCCTTCTTTGGCGCCGCGGGACAAGATGTATGAGGGCCTACGCGATGATCTTTGGTGGCGGACGAGTGCCGCGTCAAAGGGGGCCTTGTAGATCAGCCGAAAGACTGCCCCGCCGTCGGGGTGGTTTGACGCCTCGACCCGGCCACCGTGGGCGCGCTGGATCCGCGACACGATGGCAAGGCCCAGCCCGGCGCCACCCTTTGGCGCGCCCGCGCCGCGCCAAAACGGATCGAACATCTCTGTGTTCAACGGATTTTACAACCCCGGCCCCGAGTCGCGGACCGACAGTTCCAGATCGGGACCGACCTTGATTTCGATCGGACCGGGGCCGCCGTGAAAAACGGCATTCTCGATGAGGTTGGTCAGGGCAAGGTCGATCCCCTCGGCCCAGCCGGGCACGCGGCAAGGCGTTGGGCTGGGTTCAAAGATGATCTCGGCCCCGTTCAGCATGGCAAAGGGCGTAAGGCGTGCGACGGCCCCTTCGGCGATAGGGTTGAGGTCACTTGGGTGTCGTCGCTGATGTCCAGCCGGTCCGCGCCCGATGACAGAAGGAATTGCGTCACTGTGCGGGACAGCGCTTTGATGCCGGCCCGGAACAGGACCAGGGCTGGGTCGTCTTCCAGACTGTCCAGCCGCGCCACAAGGACCGCGACAGGTGTCCGCAGGGCGTGCGCTGCTTTGCGTTTTCCAGTTCGTTGTTCAAACGTGCGATGGCCCTGTTGACGGCTTCTGACAGATCCTCGATGCCGGCCGGAAGATCCTTGTGCTAGAACGGGTCAGAGGATTGCCCCGGGCGGATCTGGCGGGCCCAGGTCGCTGCGTCGCGCACCGGTCCAAGATCGCGCCGGATGATCAACAGAGTGCCCCCGACCAGCAGAACGATCGTCGGTATCAGCGGCAGCCAGACGTAGCCACGAAATTCGTTCCAGATCTCGCTGCCGATCAGGTTCGCCGGATCGGCGAGGATTACAAATTAGACCCGGTAGGGTCCTTCTGAGCGTTCGACTACATGCGATGCAATGGCCTCGTCCGTATCGGTCGCGAACTTGCGGGCGATCCAGTCCCCCGCTGCATCAGGATTTCGAGGGCCCCGATTTCCCGTCGGCTTAGGGGCAGGATCTCGCCCCGCAACCTTACTTCGCCGTGGGCCGTGTTCAGTTGCAATGCGCCGGTTTCCAGAACGAGGCTGGCCCGGTTGCCGGGACGCCGCAGGACCGCGCGACAACGGGCGACCAATTCGGGCATCTCGACGGGCTTGGCCGGATAATCGTCCGCGCCCCTGTTGAGGCCGTCCACCCGGTCGCCCAGTCCGCCCCGGGCGGTCAGCACGATCACCGGCATAGTGCCCGCCTATCGCCATTCCTCTAGCAACTCAAGGCCGCTACCATCGGGCAGGCCAAGGTCCAGCAGCGCAAGGTCATAGGCAGAGCGTTCGACAAACTGCCGGGCTCTGGCAATCGACCCGGCATGATCCACTGCAAAGCCTGCCCGGGACAATCTGTCCTGAAACGCCTCTGCCAGACTGGGATGATCCTCAACCAGCAGCAACTTCATTGGATTGCCGGAGGTAAGGAAGGAAAGCGTGCTGCGCCGCGGTCTTTGCCTTAACCTGCATTGACCGACTGTGTAAGCCTCTCAAAGTCACATGAAGATAGCAACATAATTGACCTTGCAGCTATAATGAGCGATTTTGCGTATTCTATGTTGCCTTGGGTCAAATTCAATCGGACCGGGCCAAAGGATGCGACTTTGCCGCATCATATTCGCCGCCAGGCGCCGTTGTCCCGCAGCTTTGGGGGGACAAGTCCAGCTTGTAGCCGGGTACCCCGTCAGGTCCTGCGGACAGAATTGCCGCTGGACAGGATCTGATTGATCAGCGTGGCCGCACCCTTGTGCTTTGCGCGATCGTTTTCCGTGGTGGCGTCCACCCCATGCTCAACCACCCCCTGTGAGGCGGCCTCATGCGAGGCGGCTGCATCCTTGAGAACACCCATAATCTCACTTTCGGGGAGGATTTGGGCATCTTTCAGGGCAAGAAGCAAAGCCTCGCAAATTGAGAGGGCAGCCAAGCCGGAATATGTGCTATGGTCATTCATCGTAAATTCGCCCTTCAAGACGGTTCCGTTTGCCCAGTGGGCCTGAGAAGCGGTCTTGTCAGACTTTCAAAAAAACCTTGGCTGCGGGCTGATCGATGTCAGTGTTTTCTGCAATTTCGTCGCTAAACGTTTCAGTGGATCAGCCAAATGGGGACCATTATCGAGATCAAACCACTCGTGCGTATGCTCGGTGCTTTCGTTGCCGTGTCGGAGGTGGAACTGTCAATGCTTGAGACCATGTGCCAGCGCCGTCGCACCTTTGTGGCCGGTCGCGACCTTGTTCATCAGGGCCAAACGGAACAGGCGGCCTTTGTCCTCATTTCCGGCTGGGCCTGATCTTACAAGCTTTCGGCGAATGGCGAACGGCAGATCGTTGATTTTGAGATTCCCGAGGATTTTTTAGGGCTTCGCAGTGTCCTGGTGCACATCTCAGATCACAGCATTGCGCGGGTGACGGACATCGAGGTGACAGAAGTCAATCTGCCAGATCTGCTTGGCGCCTTTGACAGGCCCCCCAACTGCCCATTGCCGTCCTTTGGGCTGCGTCGCGGGACGAGGCGATGGTGGTCGAACATCCGGCGGGCATTGGGCGGCGCGATGCGGCCGAACGCATGGCGCATTTCCTTTTGGAGCTTGGGTCCCGGCTTGCTCTGGTCGGGTTGGGCAGCAAGGCGGGGGTTTGTCTGGCTGTTGACGCAATACCTGCTGGCTGATGCGCTTGGCCTAAGTTCGGTTTACGTCAATCGTGTCCTGCGCCGATTGCGTGAAAAGGGTTTGCTCACGTTCCGCGATGGGCTGGTCACCTTCGACAACTACGGAAAATTGAACGAGTTTGCGGACTTTGATCCGACCTACCTCGATCAGGTTGGGCAGATCCTGGCCTGAAAGTGCGCGACCGCCGCTGACCAACGGGTAAGGTCAAAGTGTCGGTTTCAGAATTGTGTTCGCCGCACCAGGGGTATTAGCTGTCATCATGAAACCCAAAATTCTGACGACGCTGGCGACGTATGATCGCAAGCAATTTCTTGGTGACCTTGCCGCCGGGGTGACGGTGGCCATGGTGGCCCTACCGTTGAGTCTGGCCATTGCCATCGCGTCGGGCGCGGCGCCGGAAAAGGGGCTGGTGACGGCCATTGTCGCCGGTTTCCTGATCTCGCTTCTAGGCGGCAGTCGGGTGCAGATCGGCGGGCCGACGGGGGCCTTTATCGTTGTCGTCTTTGGCGTGATTGTCGAACATGGCTATGATGGGCTGGTGCTTGCCACCTTCATGGCGGGCCTCATCATGTTGGTGGCGGGGTATCTGCGGGCCGGGAACCTTGTTTCCTTTGTGCCCGAACCGGTCATCAACGGGTTCACCATCGGCATCGGGATCATCATCGCGACAAGCCAGCTCAAGGATTTGTTCGGCCTGTCCGTCGATCAGGTACCGGCCGAGTTCATTGGCAAGATCGAGGCCCTTTGGACCGCCCGCGATACGCTGAGCCTTTATGCCCTTGGGATCGGTCTTGTGACGATGCTGCTGATCGTCGTCCTGCGACGTCTGGCACCGAAGTATCCGGGGTTGATCGTGGCGGTCGGCATCACCTCGGCTATCGTGGCCCTAGCCGCCATGCCGGTTGATACGATCTTTTCGCGGTTCGGAGCGCTGCCTGCGACGCTTCCGATGCCGACCTTGCCCGTCATAACGCTTGACCGGGTGATCGAGCTTTTGCCCTCGGCCCTTGTCATCGCCTTTCTGGCAAGTGTCGAATCCCTGTTGTCGGCCATGGTGGCCGACCGGATGATCGGCGGTCACCACCGCCCGAATGCAGAGGTGCTGGCGCAAGGATTTGCCAATATCGGATCGGCCCTGTTCGGCGGGCTTCCGGCCACCGGTGCAATTGCCCGGACCGCCACGAATGTCCGCGCCGGTGGCCGGACCCCGGTGGCAGGGATCGTGCATGCAGTGACGATCTTGCTGGTGATGCTGGTGGCCGCCCCCGTCGCGGGCTATCTGGCCATGCCTGCGCTGGCGGGCCTTTTGATCCTAACGGCCTGGAACATGACCGAGCCGCACAAGTGGCGGGGCTATTTGCAGGCCCGCCCGACAGACCTCGTCCTTTTGGTGCTGACGCTGGCCCTGACGGTTCTTGCCGACCTCACGGTGGCCATCGGGACCGGTGTGGGGCTTGGCCTGTTGCTCCGGCTGCGGGGGCAAAGGGCTCCCAAAGAGGAAGACTGGACACCGCCAGATCGCTAGGGGGCCATTGCCCGGGCTGCCTGTCGATCGTGACCCAGCAGGGTTTCTGAGCAACACAGCTTGAGCAACTGGACCTGAGCAACCGTGCCGGGGCCGACGAGACAGGCTCGATCATCGCCATTACAGCAGCCTTTGTTCTTGCCCGGTATCTGGCCGGGGAAGAAGAGAACTGGGGGCCGGGGCCACATTCCAGATGGGGCTGCCTGCCATTTCCAGTTTGCGCCAAATCAAAGTCTGCGATCCGGCAACCGGATAGGTCCAAGCGGCAAGCAAGGGGCCAAGACATGCTGGAAGACTTGATCGAGTTTCATGGGGCCGGAACGGTCCTGATGTGGGCGGGCGCTTTGGTGGGGGTCATCTTTGGCGCCGCCGCCCAGCATTCGCGGTTTTGTCTGCGGGCCGCCACGGTCGAGGTTGCCGGGGGCCATCTTGGCCCGCGCCTGTCGATCTGGCTTATCGCCTTCAGCGCCGGCGTGCTGACGGTGCAGACCGCGATCAGCGGCGGTTGGCTGGATGTCAGCGAGGCGCGGCAGCTCGCGTCGGTCGGCAGCCTGTCGGGGGCTGTGATCGGGGGGCTGATGTTCGGGGTTGGGATGATCCTCGCGCGGGGCTGCGCCAGCCGGCTTCTGGTTCTGTCGGCGACCGGCAACCTGCGGGCGATTGTGACGGGGCTGGTCCTGACGCTGGTGGCCCAAGCCTCGCTCAGAGGGGTCTTGTCGCCGTTTCGCGAAAACCTGGCGGCACTTTGGACGGTGCAGGGCGGCAGCGCGCGGAACCTGCTTGAAATCACCGGCATCTCATCGTCTTTTGCCGCGATACTGGCGGGGACTATTCTCGCCCTTGCCCTTGTCTGGGGCCACCGGACCGGCGTTCAGGTCAGCCGGGCCATGGCGGCGGCCCTTGTCGGGGCGGTTGTCGGGGCGGGGTGGCTATTCACCTACCTGATCGCCCAAAACGCTTTTGACGTTGTGGCGATTTCGTCGGTGACCTTTACTGGGCCGTCAACCGACACCCTGATGGGCCTTGTGAACGCGCCCAATCTGCCTCTTGGCTTTGGGATCGGCCTTGTGCCGGGGGTGTTCTTTGGGGCGGGCGCCATGGCGCTGCTGACCCATGAGGCGAGGATCGAACGGTTCGGTCCCGACACCCCGATGGAGCGTTACCTGATCGGGGCGGGCCTCATGGGCTTTGGCAGCATGCTGGCCGGGGGCTGTGCTGTAGGGGCAGGTATGTCGGGCGGGGCGATCTTTTCGCTGACGGCATGGGTGGCGATTTTCGCCATGTGGGCGGGCGCGATGATCACCCATCGCCTCATGACGCAAGGCCAGCCCCAAAGCGTCGCCGCCTAGATCAGGCAGGGGGGCCTACGGGGACGGATCGCTACCCCGTCACAACCCCGTCCCCGACGACAATCTGACGCCGGCACAGAGCCGCGATCTTTTCGTCATGAGTCGAGATGAGGAAGGTTGTCCCTTCCTCGCGGTTGATCTGGGCTATCAACTCCATCACCTGCATCGCCGAGGCGCTATCAAGGTTGCCCGTCGGCTCATCCGCAAGGACAAGTTCGGGACCGTTCATCAAGGCGCGGGCGACGGCCACCCGCTGCTTTTGCCCGCCCGACAGTTTGGCGGTGGGAAAGGTGATGCGGTTGGCCAGCCCCATGCGTTCCAAAAGGTCGCGCCCCCGGGCGCGGGCAGCAGGGGTTTCGCGTCCGTCCCTGACAGCCGTTGGAAAGACCACGTTCTCAAGGGCCGTAAAGTCCGGTAGCAGGTTGTGAAACTGGAACACAAATCCGATGTGGCGGTTGCGAAACGCCGTTAATTCCTTGTCGTCGGCGGCAATCAGGTCATGGCCCAGCATAGTGTAGTGGCCCGATGTCGGCTTCATCAGCGTCCCAAGGATGGTCAAGAGCGTGCTTTTGCCTGATCCCGATGGCCCCAGAAGGGCGGCCAGTTCCCCCTCTTCAAGGGTCAGGGACAGGCCACGCAAGACGCGGGTTGCGACGTCGCCGGTGCCAAATGTCTTGACCAGATCGGTGATCTCAAGAAGCGCCGTCATTGCCCGATCGCCGTGACCGGATCCACCCGCGCGGCCGAGCGGGCGGGCAGGATCGAGGCGAGGGTTGCGCCGATCACCGTCAGCGCAATGGCCACCCCGTAAGAGCCTTGGGTGATGTCGATGGGCAGGGTGCCCGGCTCGAACGCATCCCGCGAGGGAAAGGGCAGAAGGGCGAGGTAGCCGAGCGCCGCCCCGGTGATGCCGCCCATGACGCCGATCAAGGCGCCTTGGGTGACAAAGACAAAGACGACAAAACCACGGCTGGCGCCCATCGCCCGCATGATTCCGATCTCGGGTCGACGGCGGTAGGTGGACAACAGCAGGGCCGAGGCGACCCCGATCACGATGGTGATCAGGGCAAAGGTTTTCAGGACATAGCCGGTCTGCGCTTGGGCATCGAGGGCCTCCATCAATTGCTCTGCCCCGTCGGTCCAGGGCACGGCATCAAGGCCGGTCAACGACCGGATCCGCGTGGCTATGGTATCTGCCGCGTTAACGTCAAAAAGCTTGATCTCGATCCGGCTGACGCCCTGCGGCATGGCAAAAAGGGTCCGGGCCACCGACAGGCTGACATAGGCCCGCGCCCCATCCACCCCCCCGTTTCCGGTCTGGAAGATGCCCCCCACCGTCAGGGCTGCCGTGACCCCCTCGGCGCTTTGGAGGCGCAGGGTCTGGCCGACCGTCAGGGCCAGATTGTCGGCAAGATCGCGGCCCAGCAGGATCAGGCCCGAGCCAAGCCGGACTGAGCCGTCCACAAGGTAGCCTTCAAGATCGAGGATTGCGGATTCCCGCCCCGGCTCCAGCCCGATCACGCTGACCTGCGAAACCTGTGCCCCGCGTTTGATGACACCAGCACCCGCGATCTGGGGTGACACGGCCTTGATCCCGGCGACCCCTTCAATGAGGGGCAGGAAGGTCGCCGCCTCGGCCAGCGTCGCCGTCCGGGTGCTGCCCCGTTCGGCAACGACAAGGACATGACCCTGCGGCGAGATCAGCAGGGGCGGGTCTTCCGTCTCGGCCTGGATGGTGACATGGGATAAATCGCCCACGGTGCGAGACAGGATGAATTCGGCCAGCCCGCCGATCAGCGCCGACATGAAGATGAAAATGAACACGCCCACAGCGACACCCGTCACCAGAAGGGCTGTCTGCGCCTTGCTCGCCGTCAGGTAGCGGCCTGCGATCTTGAGGGCGTAGAGCATCAGGGCAGCTCGGCCGCGACGGTTTGCCCATCGCTGATCCCGGTTGCATCGCGGATCACCACATCCCCCGGAGCAAGGCCGTCCGTGACGATCAGCCGGGCGGCAGGCCAGTCGACAACTGACAGTGCGCGGCGTGTGGCGATGCCGTCGGTCAGGACAAAGATATGCGTCCCCTCGGTCCCCGACAGGATCGCGGTCCGGGGCACGGTCAGGGCGGCGTCCTTCTGGTCCACGATGATGTTCGTTGCGACAGTAAGCCCGACAGGGGCGGCGACCGGCGCCTCAAAGGCGATCCGGATCGCCAGTCCGCCGGTGGCCACATCGACCCGGTTCGACACAAAGCTGACATGGCCCTCCACGGTGCCGGTCGCCCCGGCAAGCTGAAGGATGGCCGGCTGGCCCAGTGCGATCTGGGTGGCATAGGCCTCGTCGACATCCGCCTCGACCACCAGATCGCTGAGGTCGGCGAGGGTCGAAAGGGCGCTGGACGGGCCGGTCAACTGGCCCGGTTCGACGTAAAGGTCCAGGATCGTGCCGGTGAAAGGCGCGCGTATCGTAAAGGTTTCAAGCACGATTTGCGCCTGATCCAGCGTGGCCGACTGGCGGGCGACCTCTTGGGTGGCGGAGCGGACGGCAAAGGCGTCAGCCTCAAGCGCGATGCGGGCAATGGCGGTACCAAGCGACAGGGAGCGGTCATAGGCCTCGGTCGCCTGCTGCTGTGCGACGAGGGCGGCATCAAGCCCGGCCATCGCCTGACGCACGATGGCGTTCTGTGCGGCGGCGTCGATCCGGGCAAGAACCTGGCCCGCTGTGACCCGGTCGCCTTCGGCCACGGGGATCTCGTCCAGACGGCCAGTGACGACAGAGCGTACTTCAACCGCGTTGACCGCCGCGATCCGGCCGTTGACGGCCAGCACCCGCGTGACGGGGGCAAGGGCCGCTGTCTCGACCGCGACGACGGACGGGGTGACCCGCCAGACCTGCGAATAGACCCCTCCGATCAGGGCAATCGCAACCATGACCGCGCCGCCCCATAGCCACCGGCGCCGCGATGGCCGGGACGTGGGGAACGGCTGACGGAGGGCAGGGACGCGGGCTGTGGGGGCAGGTTGGGGCGCCTCAGGCGAAATCAGGGTTTTCCCACGGGGCGAATGTTCAGTGGTGGGCACGGGTGCGTCCTTCCAGAGGGTGGATCGGGGCATGGAGTTCAGCAAAGTTCAGGCGGGCCCGTATTGTGGCCCGTATTGTGGCCTGTATTGTGGCCAGCCTTTCAGCCAGCCTGCGGACAGAAGAATAACGATGCCCGTCCGATTCTGCCGTGACCCGGTTCAACGCCTCGTCCCCACGCCGTCAGATCGCTGCGACCGCCTTGGCCAGAAGGTCCCGCACCTGTGCGGCGACGGCCAGAAGGGCGGGGTTCTCGATGGCCTGCATGGAGGCGACCGGGTCAACCGCACTGACCTCGACCCCGCCGGCGACCTCGCGCAGGATCACGTTGCAGGGCAGCATGGCGCCGACGCGCGGCTCGATCTCGATGGCACCGTAGGCCATCTTTGGATTGCAAGCTCCCAGCACGACGTAACCCGGCATTTCCGCGCCGAGCTTGTTTTTCATCGTGGCTGTAACGTCGATTTCGGTCAGGACGCCAAAACCATTATCGGCAAGCGCCGCACGCGTCCTTTTGTCGATATCGGCAAAATCCGCCCCGACAAACATTCGGTCGATTGTGTAGGTCATCGCTCAATCCATCATACTGTAAGGTGGCACCTGCGGTACGATCACCCAAGCTACCGCCCCTAAGTGCATCGGGATCTACTTAACCGCCACGGCTGCGGCTGCCCTGATCGAGATCAACTTGCGAGCCAAGCTCTGCGGTTTTGAGAAGGGGGGAGGATTTGGGACGGTGTGAACCTCGGCAAAATGGCGCGATGACGCAAGGTCGGGCAAGGCAGCTTCTACAACGGTTCGAGGGGTGCGTTTGCTACCCTTTGTCAGCCATCCGCACCAAGAACCGCTGGACGGTGGCCTGTTCGTCCTCGGTAAAGGCGGACAAGAGCCTTGTGTTATAGCGCTTTGCCTCTTGCACCAGATCGTCAAAGGCGACGCGCCCCTTGGGGGTCAGCGACAGCATCTCGTGACGGCGATCGTGGGCGACCTCGGTACGGGTCAGGAACCGGCGGGCCTCTAACGCGACAACGGCGCGGCTGACCTTGGTCTTGTGGATGTTGGCGCGGGTGCAGATCTCCTTGGCCGTCAGGTTACCATAGCGGCCAAGGTGGAACAGCACCCGCCACTCGGTCCGCAACATCCCGTAGTTGGCCTTGTAATACTTCTGGAAGTCGAGACTCGTCGCCTCTGCCGCCTGATTAAGCAGGTAAGGCACAAAGTCCTGAAGCAAAAACGTGTCTGTCTCGATCATAGCGTCAAGAATAGGTGTTGATAGTTACAAAAGCAACCAATAGCCCGGGCAAAGGCTGCACAAGGACGATCCTATGACCACAGCGACCGCCACCCACGGCCTCACAATGGCCGCCACACAGATTGGCAACCTCGAAGGCTATATGCCGGGCTTTGGTAACGACTTTGAAACCGAAGCTCTGCCCGGTGCCCTGCCGCAGGGCAGGAACAGCCCGCAGAAATGCAACTACGGCCTGTATGGGGAACAGCTTTCGGGGACGGCCTTTACCGCCGAGCGGCCAGAGCGAACGTGGTGCTACCGCATTCGACCTTCGGTCAAACATTCGGGCCGATATAAACGGATTGATCTGCCCTATTGGAAGTCTGCCCCGCATATACCGGAGGATGTGACAAGCCTTGGGCAATACCGCTGGGACCCGGTCCCGCATTCGGCAGAGCCGCTGACTTGGCTGACCGGTATGCGCACCATGACCACGGCGGGCGATGTGAACACCCAGGTCGGCATGGCCAGCCACATCTACCTTGTCACCCAAAGCATGGTGGACGCCTATTTCTATTCCGCCGATTCCGAGCTTTTGGTCGTCCCGCAGGAAGGCCGTTTGCGGTTTTGCACCGAATTGGGCGTCATCGACATAGCGCCACAGGAAATCGCGATCCTTCCGCGTGGACTTCTCTACCGGGTTGAGGTTCTTGAAGGACCGTGCCGGGGGTTCGTTTGCGAAAACTACGGCCAGAAGTTCGAATTGCCGGGCAGGGGGCCAATCGGCGCGAACTGCATGGCAAACCCCCGCGATTTCAAGACACCGGTCGCCGCCTTCGAGGATCGAGAAGCGCCGTCCACCGTCACGATAAAATGGTGCGGCCAGTTTCACGAGACCCGGATCGGCCAGTCACCACTGGATGTGGTGGCTTGGCATGGCAACTACGCGCCGTGCAAATACGACCTCAAGACCTATTGCCCCGTGGGCGCGATCCTGTTCGATCATCCCGATCCGTCCATCTTCACCGTTCTGACCGCCCCTTCGGGTCAGCCGGGTACCGCCAATATTGACTTTGTCCTGTTCCGCGAACGCTGGATAGTGGCCGAGGATACGTTCCGCCCGCCATGGTACCACAAGAACATCATGTCCGAGTGGATGGGCAACATCTACGGCCAGTATGACGCCAAGCCAAAGGGCTTTGTCCCCGGCGGCGTAAGCCTGCACAACATGATGCTGCCCCACGGCCCGGACAAGACCGCCTTTGAAGGGGCGTCGAACGCCGAGCTTACGGCCCAAAAGCTCGACAATACGATGTCGTTCATGTTCGAAACCCGGTTTCCCCAGCATCTGACCCGTTTTGCGGGAACCGAAGCCCCTTTGCAGGATGACTACATCGACTGCTGGGAAAGCCTGGCAAAGAAGTTTGATGGCACGCCGGGTCGCAAGTGACCCCTTGCCGGTGCCGCACGACCGGCGGCCGATCCTGACACCCGACCCGAAAGTAGACTGATGACCTTGCTCCGATCCTGGGTGGATAGCGCGAACAGCGCCACGACCCCCTTTCCCTTGAACAATCTGCCCTACGGGGTCTTTTCCCTGTCGGACGGACCCGAAACTTGCGGGGTTGCGATCGGGGACTTGATCCTTGATCTGGCGGCGGTCGAGGGTATGGGCCTGATTGACCTCAAGGGCGGGCCCTATCTTGATGCGCCCGACTGGAACGACCTTATGGGCGCGGGGCCCGCGGTCTGGGCGGCCTTGCGGGCGCAGCTGCTTAACCTGCTTGCCGTCGGCGCGGACGCGCAAAAAGCGCTCCGCTCGCATCTGGTCCCACAGACCGCGGTCCGGTTGCATATGCCGATCACTGTGTCCGAATTCACCGACTTTTACGCAGGCAAACATCACGCCATGAACGTTGGCACCCTGTTTCGGGGGCCTCAGAACGCCTTACCGCCCAACTGGCTGCATATCCCGATCGGCTACAACGGGCGGGCATCCTCCGTCGTGGTGTCGGGAACGGATATCGTTCGGCCCAACGGTCAAACCAAGGCCCCAGATGCAACGATGCCCAGCTTTGGCCCCAGCCAGCGGCTTGATATCGAGCTAGAGTTGGGCGCGATCATTGGCGGCTACAACGACCTTGGGACACCGATTTCGGTGCAAGAAGCTGACGATCTGATCTTTGGCTATGTCCTGCTGAACGACTGGTCGGCGCGGGACATTCAGGCGTGGGAGTATCAACCCCTTGGCCCGTTTCAGGGCAAGGCCTTCGCCACCTCGATCAGCCCCTGGATCGTAACCAAGGCGGCACTCGAACCTTTCCGCACTTCAACGCCCGAACGCGAGGTGGACCTATTGCCGTACCTGCACGAGTCTGGCCCAATGCTGTATGACATCGAATTGGCGGTGACGATGGCGCCCAAAGGCAAGGGGCCGACCACCATCGCGCGGACCAACTACAGATGGATGTACTACTCAGCGGCCCAGCAACTGGCCCATCACGCCTCATCTGGGTGTGCGATGAACGTGGGCGACTTGATCGGTTCGGGCACCATTTCTGGCCCCAAACGGTCCGAGTGCGGCTCGCTTCTGGAACTGACCCGGGGCGGTGCCGCGCCTTTGACCCTCGACACTGGCGAAACCCGCAGCTTCATTGAGGATGGCGATACCCTGACCCTGGAAGGGATGGCAATCGGAGAGGGCTACCGTATCGGATTTGGCACTTGCACCGGCACCATCCGTCCGGCCAAGACCTTCCCCGCACAAGGATAAATGACCATGGCAAAAGCATTCGCCTCCCAGGGGGACATGACCGAAAAGACGACAACCTTCGATGAGATAGGAGAGGGGCTATTTGCCTTTACCGCGGAAGGGGACCCCAACTCGGGCATTATCATTGGTGATGACAGCGTCATGATCGTCGAGGCGCAGGCAACCCCACGTCTGGCGCATAAGGTGATCGAAAAGGTCCGTCAGGTGACGGACAAACCGATCACCCATCTGGTGCTGACCCATTATCACGCCGTCCGGGTCCTTGGGGCCTCGGCCTATGGGGCAGGGCAGATCATCATGTCCGACATAGCCCGGGCCATGGTGGCCGAACGTGGGCAAGAGGATTGGGACAGCGAATTCCAACGCTTTCCCCGCCTGTTCGAAGGACACGAAAGCATTCCGGGCCTAACCTGGCCCACGACGACTTTCCGCGACAGCATGACTGTCTATCTGGGCAAGCGACGGGTGGACATCCGGCAGATCGGCCGGGCCCATACGGCAGGCGACACGGTCATCCATGTGCCCGACCAGAATGTCATGTTCACCGGCGATATCGTCGAGGACCGGTCCGCCTGCTACTGCGGTGACGGCCACTTTGCTGACTGGGGGGCGACCCTTGACGCCATCAAGGGCTATGACGTGGACGCCATCGCGCCGGGGCGGGGCGGGGCGCTTATCGGCAAGCGTGCCGTGGCGCGGGCCATCGAAAGCACCCGCGACTTCGTCGACAGCACCTATCGGCCCGCCGCACGCGTCGCCATGAAGGGCGGCACCCTCAAGGACGCTTGGGAGGCGGTCCGCGCCGAATGCGATCCCAAGTTCAAGGACTACGCCATCTACGAGCATTGCCTGCCCTTCAATGTGGCCCGCGCCTATGACGAGGCGCGCGGCATCTGGCATCCGCGCATCTGGACGGCCCAGCGGGATCTTGAGATGTGGGAGGCCCTGCAGGGGTAAACGGCATGGTCGCGGTCCGCTATCAGACAGCCTTTCGGCTATATCCCTACGAAAAGTCCGCCGATCAGGAGGCCGACCGGCCGGTTCGCCATCCGGTGGTGATAGTGGGCGGCGGGCCTGTCGGCATGGCCTTGGCGCTTGATCTGGGTAAACGGGGCATCGCCTGCCTTGTGCTGGATGACCATGACGGGGTGGGCATGGGCAGCCGGGCGATCTGCTTTGCCAAACGCACGCTTGAGATTTGCGACCGGCTGGGCTGCGGCGATCCGATGGTGGACAAGGGCGTGGTCTGGAACACCGGCCGGGTCTACCGTGACGTGCGTGAGGTCTATTCCTTTGACCTCTTGCCCGAGGGTGGGCACAGGCGTCCTGCCTTCATCAACCTGCAACAGCCCTATTTTGAGCAGTTCCTCGTCGCGGAAATCCGCCGCCTGCAGGCCGCCGGAGCGCCCATCGAAATCCGGGGCCAGAACTCTGTTACCGGGGTCGGGCAACAGGCCGATCACGTCGTGCTGGACGTCGACACGCCCGATGGCTCTTACCGGGTCGAGGCGGACTACCTTGTCGCCTGCGACGGGGCCAACTCACCGATCCGAACGATGATGGGCTTGGGTTTTGAGGGCCGGGTGTTCGAGGACAACTTTCTGATCGCTGATATCCGCATGATGGCCGATTTTCCTGTCGAACGGCGGTTCTGGTTCGACCCGCCCTTCAATCGCGGCGAAACTGCGCTATTGCACAAGCAGCCCGATGATGTCTGGCGGCTCGACTTTCAGCTTGGCTGGAATATCGACCGTAAGGTCGAACTGGCGACCGAGCGTATATGTGACCGCGTGTCGGCGATGATCGGGGCAGGCGTGGACTTTGAACTTGTCTGGACCTCGATCTACACCTTCCGCTGCTGCACGATGGAAACCTATCGCCATGGCCGGGTGTTGTTTGCCGGTGACAGCGCCCATCAGGTCAGCCCCTTTGGGGCGCGGGGGGCCAATGGAGGCATTCAGGATGCTGACAATCTGGGCTGGAAACTGGCGGCCGTTCTCAAGGGTGAGGCGCCGGACGCGCTGCTGGACAGCTATCATACCGAACGTAAGCAAGCAGCGCTTGAGAATATCAAGAACTCAGCCCGGTCGGCGGATTTTCTGACCCCTCGCAACCCTGCCCATGCCCTGTTTCGCGATGCCGTTCTTGATCTGGTTGAACACTTCGACTTTGCCCGCCCGATGGTAAACTCTGGCCGGTTGTCGGTGCCCTGCATCTACGATGGGTCGCCTTTGAACGGCTCCGATGCGCTGGGCGGGGGGCCTGCCCGATCCCGGCCTGGCGCGCCGTGCAGCGATGCACCGGTGCGGGACGGATTTCTTCTCGACCGCTTGACGGGCAGGTTTGCGGTCTTGGCGATCAACGCGGCAGTGCCTGAGAGCCTGTCGATCGAGGGCAAGCCCCTTGATGTGATCCCGCTGTCAGCAGAGGACGACGCGACGGGTGCTCTTGCCCACCGCTATCTGGGAGAGGCCCCTTGCGCCGTATATCTGATCCGCCCCGATCAGCATATAGTCGGGCGTTGGCCTGCCTTTGATCCGGCTCGGATCGAAGCGGCGTTCTTCCAATCGATCGGAAAGGTTTGAGTGATGACGGACCTCGTTCTTGCCCCCAACCTCGACAATACTGATGACTTCTACGCGGCGCTGCTTGCCGCGCACGACGGGCTGGACGATGGCGAAAGCCACGCGCTGAACGCCCGGCTTGTCCTGATCCTTGCCAATCACATCGGCGACTACGGCGTTCTGACACAGGCGCTGGACGCGGCGGTCAAGGCGCGTGGTGGTCCCGGACAGGGGCCTGGGTAGGCGAGGCCTCGGCAGCCTGGCCCGCTGGGTCAGACGCTGACAGAGTGTCGGGCAGAACTGTCCTGCAAATAGGCGTCAAAGGCCGATGCCGTAATGCGAACCAGCGACCGCCCCTTGGTCGTCATCCGAACCGTCCCAGACGACAGGTCCAGAAGACCGTCGGCCCGCAACTCTTCCAGCGTATCAAAGGCGTCGTGCCACCAGCCATCGGGCGCGTTGTGCTTTTGGCCGATGGTGCGAGCATCGACGTGACCATCGCACATCAACCTCTCGATCACTTCCGCCCGCAAACGGTCGTCCTGCACGAAGGGCAGGCCCTTGGCGACAGGCAGATGCCCGTCGCTGACCGCCCGCGACCAGGCCCCGGTTTGGGTGATGTTCTGGACATAGCCCGACGGGGACCGCCCGATGGACGTCGCCCCCAGACCCAACAGGGTATCGGCCCGGTCTGTGGTGTAGCCCTGGAAATTGCGGCGCAACTGCCCCTCGCGCGCGGCGACGGCAAGCGCGTCGTCGGGCAAGGCAAAGTGATCAAGGCCGATCGCCACGTAGCCTTCGGCGATCAGTGCCTGGGCGGCGGCTTCGGCCTGTGCCGCCCGTTCCTTGGCACCGGGCAGGACGGCTTCGTCGATCATGCGCTGGTTCTGGGCTATCCAGGGCACATGGGTATAGCCGAACAGCGCCACGCGGTCCGGCCGCATCGCTGCGCCAAGTTTCACCGTTTCAATCAGGGTTTGCACGGTTTGATGGGGCAATCCATAGATCAGGTCAAAGTTGATGCCTGACACACCCGCGCCGCGCAGGTCCTCGACCGAGCGTTTCACCATATCGGGCGGCTGAACGCGGTTGATCGCCTGCTGCACCCGGCTATCGAATTCCTGAACGCCAAAGCTGGCGCGGGTAAAGCCGAGCTGGCCGATCCGGACGGCCATTTCGGCGGTCAGGGTGCGCGGATCGCTTTCAATGGCGATCTCGGCATCGGGGGCAAAGTCCCATCTGGCCCGCACATCCTCCATCAAGAGGTGCAGGTCGTCGGGTGACAGCGCCGTGGGCGTGCCGCCCTCCCAATGCAGGTGCGAGATGGTCATCCGGCCGGGCAGGGCGTCGGCGGTCAGTGCCACCTCCTTGCGCAAGACCTTTGCATAGTCGCCGACCGGCCCGTACTTGGAGGCCAACTTCATGTTGCAGCCGCAATACCAGCACATTTGACGGCAGAAGGGCACATGCAGATACAAGGATACCGGGTCGCTCGGGGGCAGGTCAGACAGCCATCGCCGGTACCGGTCCTCGGCAAAACCTGTTTGGAAATGGGGGGCGGTGGGATAGCTGGTGTAGCGCGGCGTCGGGCGACGGGCGTAGCGGTCTAGGACTGGGTCCATCAAAATGGCTTTCGCGACAGGGTGATTTCAAACCGGCTGACGGGCGCGCCATTGGCGCGGCCCGCCCGGTGGGTGACATTGGCGTCCTGGGCCACAAGTGCCTGAAACAGCCTTTCAAAAACGGCGACATGCCAAGGGCAGATTGGCTGGGCCAGGGGGTTGTCGATGATCTCAAGGACGCAAGTCCTGCCCGCCTTCACACGCACCGACCCGGTCCTGGCATAGGTCCAGGCATTCGATGCCATCGCCCTGAGCAAAATCGGCGCGGCCAGCCGGGGTGGCAGAACTTTCATGACCCATTGGGCAGGACGCGGGATGCGGTTGGCCAAAAGGTAGTCCGCCGTGCGCCGACCTGCGTCCAAAGCGATGCGCCTTGCCAGTTGTGGAGGCAAGGTCATTCGCAGAACGTCGTGAAGCCGGGCGGCAGCGGATTGATCCACCATTCGGGCAGGGGGCGAGGTCAGCGCCTCTTCCAGACCGGCGGCTGCGAACACCTGCCGGGCCAGCCCGTCGCCACCAAACTCACGCAGGGCGGCGGCGATCTGGGTGACGGCATTGGGGCCGACCTTGCCTTTAGGGTTGGCGGCCCGCGGATTGGCGCTGATCCGGGTCCCAGGCTCTGACCGGTCCGTCGCTAAAGAGACCGTCGCCATCAGACAACCTCTTTCGTGACCTGCGCCCGTCCGGCCTTTTGGGGCATGCGGAAGGACTTATCCTCGGGCATCTGCTGGTCGCCGCCGCCGCAGGCCATGACTTTGGCGGCCGTCCGCTCCTCTGCCCGCTCCTTGCCTTGGGCGCGCAGCGCCTCGCGGCGTTCCTTCGCCTTGGCGGCCTTGTCGGCCGAAGCCTCCCAATCGGTGATCTGAGCTGGGGCGATCTTGCGGCTGTCGTCGAAATGGAAATCCACCTTTTTCTTGGGCTGCGGCCCGGCATAGCCGACCTTGCCAAGATCATAGAAGGTTCGGGCAAAGCCCGCCTTTGCAAAGGCCTTGAGGCAGCCCAGCAGGTACTTGCGCCGAAAGCCCGTGCCGCGCCACGGATAATGGAACAGCGCCTTGATCATATAGAATCGGCGGTAGTTGTTCATCACCCGGTCGAGCAATTCGGCGCGGTCCATCGCGGCGGGGCGCATGATGGGGGTGACGAAGCTGTACTTCTCAAAGTCGAACACCTCTACCTTGTCGCCAAGCTACTGATAAAGCGGGGTAAAGGGCCAGGGCGTATACATCGACCAATTGGCCAGATCCGGGTTCCATTCACGGGCATAGCGATAGGTTTCTTCCAGTGTTTCTGGGGTTTCATTGTCGAGGCCGTCAATGAACTGCGCCTCTGTAAAGATGTCCGCATCGCGTAGAAGCTGAATGGCGCGGCGGTTGTCCTCGACCTTGGTTTCCTTGTTGAACAAATCTAGCTTCAACTGCGCTGCGGCCTCTGGCCCAAGCGAGACGTGAACAAGCCCTGCCTTGCGGAAGAAAGGCAGAAGTTCTTCGTCGCGGAGGATGTCCGTGACGCGGGTGTTGATGCCCCATTTGACCTTATCGGGCAGGCCACGGTCGATCAGTTCCTGACAGAACTGGACAAACTTCTTTCGGTTTATGCTGGGTTCCTCGTCGGCCAAGATGAAAAAGCCGACCTGATGTTCGTTTACCAGCTTCTTGATCTCGTTGACGACTTTGATCGGATCGCGCGCCCGGTAGTCGCGCCAGAATTTCCACTGCGAACAGAATGAGCAGGTGAAGGGGCAGCCCCGCGCCATGTTGGGGATGGCAACGCGCACGCCAAGGGGAACGTAGATGTAGCTGTCCCATTCCAGCAGCGACCAGTCGGCCTCGATCGCGTCAAGGTCCTTGACGGTCGAGGCGGCCTGGGTGGCGACGATCTCGGTTCCGTCCGTATAGGCGATGCCTTTGATCGACTTGCGCTCGGCCGGCCAGCGCCCGTCGGCATAAGCGCGCATCAACTCAACAATGATCTCTTCGCCTTCGCCGCGCACGATGACGTCGATCCAGGGGGCTTCGGACAGGACCTGTTTGTACATGAAGGTCGCGTGGACCCCGCCCAGAACCCCCAGGGCGTCGGGGCAGATGTCTTTTGCAATCTGCAAAACCCTCTCGGCCTTGTAGATAGAGGGGGTGATCGTGGTTACACCGACGACGTCGGGTTGCAGTACGCGAAGCCGTTCGGCAAGTGCGTTGTCGTCGATGTTATGGATCATCGCGTCGATGAAGGACACATCCGTAAAGCCCGCCGATTTCAGTGCTCCGCCGATATAGGCGACCCAGGCGGCAGGCCAACTGCCAGCGATCTCGGCACCGCCAGAGTGGTAGTTCGGATGTATCAGTACGATTTTCACGGCAATTCTCCCGTCCAAGCCTGAGCGGGGTTTGTTCAAGAAGTGTCAACCTACATTGACGCAAATCAAATCGTACAAAGTTTATACATTTGGAGGGTGGGCGACTTGGAACAACCGGCCCGGTTTGCCGGTGCCTGAACAGCCTTGCCCGCGATGAAAACAGGCGCAACACGCGCGCCTGCTGACTTGTTTTCAACCTACTAGCCGGTCTGGCACGGCTTTGGGCCTATTGGGCAATCGCCACATCACGAGGACCGGTAAAGTCGAGCAGGCCGATGCAGGGGATGTCACTGTCGCAGCGGTCGGCATGAACCTCGCCGCCTTTGATAAGGGAATAGTCACCCGGTCCGGTCATAACCTCGGTGCCATCGGCCTCGATATGGACCCATGCGCCCTGGATGCTCAGTCCCCAATAGTCGTGGGTATGCGTGTGCATCGGCAGGGCGACGCCCGGATCCATCTTGAACAGCCAGGCAGCGCCGGTTTCGTCGTCGCCCCATGCCAGTGCCAGTTGCACGCCGGGGATCGGCGCGTCGAGCCATTCGACATTCTGCAGCGCGATATGGTTGTTGCCGTGGCTGTGGGCATCGGCAAAGGCAGAGGTTGAGATCAGGGTGGCGATTGCGGCGGTGATAAGTGTCTTCAACATGTGATAGATCCTTTTGGGTTGGTTGGGACTTTGGGTCGGCTCTTCTCTGGCTTGAAGTTTTTGCTACCAACCGGTATCAATAGAATTCAGCATTGGTCAAGGATAAAATACCATGCGGTATAAAAGTGAGTGATACAGAGGGCAAACCCCAGCGCGGGCGACCAAGGACGATGGACTCGGCAAATGTTCTCGAGGTTGCGATGACCGCCTATTGGCATCGCGACCCGGCGGATGTGTCGGTCAATGCGATCTGCCAGATGGCGGGGGTGTCCAAGCCCTCCCTCTACCGCGAGTTTGGCAGCGAAGACGGGCTGTCGCGGGCAGCTCTCGATACCTATGCCGAGCGGGTCTTGTCGGACATCTTCGTGATCCTTGGGGCAGGGCAGGAGCTGCGTCCCACACTCGCCGCGTTGATCGACTTTGCCGCGGACGATCCGCGGATGGAAACCGGGTGTCTGTTCTACAAGATGCGCGCCGGCAAGCACCGGCTTGGCCCCCAAACGCGGGCGCGGGTCGAAGAGATCGACGCCGCTGCCCAAACCGCCTATGCCGCCTTCCTGCAATCCTGCCGCGATGCAGGAGAGTGGCCTGGCGGGTTGCCCGTGGATGTGATGGCAAAGTACCTGGGCGAACAGATCGCCCTGGCGATCACGCAGCGGGCCTCGGGCGAGGATCCTGCCCGCATTCGGGACATGCTGGAAGTCGCCTTGTCGGTGTTTGCGGCGCCATGACCGGATCGCCGCGCGCCCTGATGCCCGACTACCTGCGCCTTGTTGCCCTGTTCGGCATCGTTGTCGTCAATGTGCAGTACATCGCCTTTTCGGCGCTGGGCCGCATGGTGGATCCCGCAGGGGCAACGGCGCTTGACGCGGTCACTGTCTGGCTTGTCCACGGGTTGGCGCTGCTCAAGACATATGGGTTGTTTTCCTTCATGTTCGGGGTGGGCCTTGGGTTCCTGATGCGTTCGGCTGCGCGGCAGGGGCTGCCCTTTGGGCGAATCTACCGCAATCGCATGATCGGGTTGCTGCTTGTTGGGATTGCCCATGGCTGCCTGTTCTTTCCCGGCGATATCCTGACGATCTACGCGGTGGTGGGATCAATCCTTTACCTGCTTCGGGATTGGCCGGTGCGGCGGTTGGTGCGCCTTGGTGCCGGGCTTTTGATCGTCCAGATCGTCCTTTCGCTGCCCCTGCTTTTGCTGCAGCCGGACACGCCCAATGACATTCTGGCGCTGGAAGAGCTGATACTGACCCAAAGGGACTTCATCGAAGCGGTGGTGATGCGCAGTTTCGTGTTTGCATTCGTGATGCCGTCCTTGCTTGCCATTCAGGGCTTTGCGGCCCTTGGCTGGTTCTGCCTGGGTCTGGCGGCGGTGAAGTCGGGGATGATCGATGATGCCAGCCATCCCTTGTGGGGATGGGCGCGGCGCTGGTGCCTTTTGCCGGGGGTTGCCGTCAGCCTGATCGGGGCGGCTGTTTGGCAATGGGGGCCGCCTGTGCTGGGCGTCGCCCTAACCGTGGCAATCGCGCCGGTCGCGACCTTGGGGTATCTGGGCGTGATCGCGGCCCTTGCCCGCCCGCCGGGGCCGGTCATGGCGCGCGCCCTTGCCGCGGGTGGATCAAGCCTGACCATTTATCTGTGCCAATCGATCGTTCTGACGACAATCTTCTCGGGCTATGGACTTGGGTTGTGGGGCGCTGTCGACAGGTTCACGGCCGTGACAATCGCCGTCGCGACAACGGTTGGGCTGATCATTGGGTTAGATCTTTGGCGAAGGCGCTTTGCTCTTGGGCCCTTCGAATGGGTATTGCGACGGATCACCTATGCCGGAATGCGCCTCTGAACCTGGCCAATGCGCCATTGCCTTTGAAAGCGTGAAAAGGCAATGGCCCTTCCTGTCCGGCCAGCCCCTATCACTGCGCCGCTGTTTTGCCTTCGTCAATACTGCATCCATTGGCTGATCTCGGCTTAGGCCTTGGCAAGCGACCCGGCCAAGACGGGCCCGAGCAGGACCAACTCCTGCCAGCCTGGGTCTTCGACCAGCCGGTGAACCCTCATGAAAAGCCCCATGAGGGCGATCGATCCGCACAAGATCCCATATGCGCCTTCGTCAATCCGCCGCGCTGTTGTTGTCGTCATCTGACCATTTGGCGTCCTGTCGGGAGCCATCGCAGGACGGCTTGTTCTTGGAATGGCCGCAGCGGAACAGGCCAAACTTGGGCCGTGTCTCGATCTCGGCCCCGTCGGGCCCGGTCAGGCGGGGCGGGTTCTCGACGATAAGCGGGCCGTTTTCGACCGGGGTGATCTTGGGCAGGTCAGTCATGGTGGTCCCTTTGAAGGGAGGGTGTCAGGTGCATCAGGCGTTGACCGACACCTTGCCGCCGGACGGCAGCCAGACCCAGAAGCTCAGGATGATCGCAGACCCCGAGATCAGCGTCATCACGGTGCCGGGGACGAAGTTCACATAGCCCGGTATGTCAAGGAACAGGAAGTAGCCGACATCCGCCAGCCCACCAACCATGACCGTCACCCAGATAGCGGTCATGTTGCCCCGCCAGATAAGAGTTGCGCCAATGATGGTGGCAAGGCCAAGCCCTATAGGGTTGAACCCATGCTGGTTCGCTACGCCCGAAACGGCGGGGTGGTAGTCCGCGGCCAGAAGGGTAGGCTCGATCGCATCCGCGATGGCGGCAAAGGCCTGCGACGTAGCCTGGGCGAGGGGCATGACCCCGGCAAGGGCATGGACGAGGCCCCAGATCACCCAGAGAACGGCAGTGATCTTCAAAGCAGTGATCTTCAATGCGGTGGTCTGTTGTTTGGTCATGTCCGTTTCCTTCTTGGGGAAGCGGTGCGTCCGGCCAACGGCGGCCCTTGCGCAGCGCGGGTGGTGAAAGGGGCGGTCACGCCACGTCCATTTCGGAAGTTCCCGGCCTCAGACGGGCAAGCAGATCGTCAAGGGCCGCGATATCTGCCTGCCGGACAAGCCTTGCGCCGTCGGCATCCCAAGCCTCGGCCCATTTGCCGATGCCCAGCGTCCCGCGCAGCTCTGCCCCGAAATGCGGGACGAGCAGTGTCTGGCTGGCCAGCACTTTGGCCCCGGCGCGTGATCCGGGACTGGCGGCCAGCATCACAAGATGCTTGCCCTGCCATAGCTTCATCTCGATCCGGCTCATCCAGTCAAAGATGTTCTTCCAGGCCGCCGTCACGAACCCACTGTGTTCCGCAAACGAGACCAGCACCATCAACAGCACAACGATTGCAATGCCAAAGAACATATACCGAGCCAGATCCTTAACCTTGTCGGGGCTGTCAGGCTCCATTTTCGCCAGGACGATACCGGTTGCGGCAAGAGCGATGACGATCATCAAGGCCCTGAGCCAATGAAGCGCGACAAGAATCGGGTGATATCTTTGCATGATCAGGGGCCTGTTTTTCAGAATGCCTCAATGAGAACCTTGGTCCCCTGATCCGATGCGCACCAGATATCGCTTTGCGCGGCCAGTGCGCATTTTTGCAGCACGTCTCTGGCAGGTCGGGCCGCGACATTAGGTCAGTGTCCATTTAGCGATTGATCGCGAGGACGTCGTTGGCCGCGTAGGATACCCCAGTTCGGCAATGGTCCGGCCCCGTGATGCTGGTCCCGTGATGCTGGTCTCGTCCGGGAGGGCCGCGACAGGCACGGTGACCCGCCGGGTGCAGGTTTGGGCGGCGACCTCCGTTCCCATACCGCCAAGATCCATCACTGTCATTTCCTTGATAGGGGCGCCGATCGAGGCCCGCGTCTCGGTCTGGCCACGGGCGGCGTGGAACATAAGGTCTTCTGCCGACATCGGTTGCGTGCCGTCTGGGCGGTGGTCTTTGGTCTCGTCAGCGTTAACCCAGATCCGGCTTCCAGATTCGGACCACGGATCGAAATGCGCGGTCCCTGCGCGTTGCTGCTGTACCGGGTGGATGCTAGAAACCGACATGGAATACTGGACCGAACTTC